>Ga0181564_10000314_pt1 | contig 41200 bp, 36 predicted proteins | sample 011ome_24_FD_134512 | JGI IMG/M metagenome (GOLD analysis project Ga0181564, IMG submission 134512) | Coastal salt marsh microbial communities from the Groves Creek Marsh, Skidaway Island, Georgia - 011513CT metaG (megahit assembly) | ecosystem: Environmental > Aquatic > Marine > Intertidal... | reverse complement strand
AGAGATTCTGTAAATCGATGGGACAGCCCTGATCGAAAAGTTGTGCTAAAGGTTGAAAAGCCTTGTGCTGTTGGAGAAAAAGCCCGGCTTAATGAATAGTTGGATGATGTTTTAGTGTTATGTTTCCATTGCAGGGAAACGGATGTAATGATGTTGTCTTGATCACCTTGGCCTGCCTGTAAGTAGTTAATTTTACTGTACCCCAAGGATGTGCTACCGCTGAATTTCGATGACCATTCACCATCTGCACCAATTGTGATGGAATGGTTATGTGAATCTGTTAAATTCGAAACTCCTAGGGTATTGTATGCTTTTGATTTAGAAAATGTATAGCTAGAGAAAAAATCTAGCTTCTCGGAATAAATGTAAAACGCCCGGAAATTAAGAGGTAAAGTAGAGAAATCTAAATTCGGGCGGTTCTGATCGTTGCTAGCCGATTGATAAAATCTATAGGAATATGAAGTTCCACCTCCTAATCCAAATTTTGGGCTATGATTATACCTTACATTAAGACCTGCTGTTAGGTAAGTGTAGGAAACTAAATTTTGATCTAAAACACTAGCACCAATTGATTGGCCAACATCAAATGTGGATTCAAATCTAATCTTGGCATTATTAGAAATACGTTTTTTTAGAGCCAAGGTATCATCAAAATCTATTTCTATTGAAGTCGTCGGAGCAATATAACTTTTATCGTTATTGAGAAAATAGTGCGAAATAGAAACTCCCGCAGAGCCCGATATTTTTAGTAATCCAAATTTGTTTGTATAATGTAATGCTGGTGAAAAAGTTAAAATCAGATCATTTTCACTTTTCATCTCACCCACTGGAACTTGCGCACTTCCAGGAGAATTCTTTATCGCGTTGAATTCATTCGTTGGAAGCATAAATACACGGGAATCGTAGGTTGCTTTCACAGATGCTGACGCGTCTAATTTACCATACTTACCCTCAACAATAGCTGTACAATCAGATGCGAAAATACAACCAACTAAAAGAAGGGTGGAAATTGAGGTAAGGTTCATGTTTGAACGACCTTACATTGAATTTCTCAATCCATTGCTTGTCAATCTAATGATAAAAATACAAAATATATACTGAGTAATGACAAACTTACACATTCTAAGTCTCAGTTATTTCATTTTTTTAAGCTGGGCTAAAGGAGGGTTAGCCGACGACTGGAGCAGAGATGTAAGGATTTTTCTGAGTTTAATAATTTTGATTTTGTTTTTGATCAAAAAATCCAAGTTCATTCTTTCCCAAAAGCTCTCTTTTTTTCCAATACTTTTTTCCGTAGGATTTTTCTTGGTCTGCTCTCTGAATTTGAATTCTGATAAGTTGGACGCTCAATTACTCAAAGAACTAGATTACAAAGAGAGAGTAGACCAATGTAATTCGCTATCGAAAGCTAGGGTAATTACTGAGGCGATCAGAATGGTAGAAAATACGACAAGAATCGACCCTTCAAAAGGGTTGACTTTGTTTTTGGACTTTAAAAATAGATACGAGGATAAGTTCGACCCTCCCAAAGATGATGATTTATGGTTGTTGATTAACCAAATTGAAAAGAAAATCACGAACAAAAGATTTAATTTTTTACCATCTTCAATAAATCTTAATTTCGATGATTACTTGGAGTTTTATTTCTTATTATTCCATATCGTACTAGGATATATTTTTTATTCAATCACATCAAGATACCCGAGATTATTTGAGACCACATGTATTGTGTTATTCCTTAATTGTGCATTACTTGCTATTATTGGCATAGTCCAAAAGATATACTATGTACCCAATGACCATGCCTTAGAAATTCTTGGCATCTGGAATACACCTGAGCCAAGATATTACTTTTCTACTTTTACTTATAAAAACCACTGGAGTACCTTTTGTTTGTGTTCTTTCCTCATTGGAATATGCGTTTGCGTTAACAAGTGGCGATTTCTTGGTCAGGAAGCAAAACGTTCGCCTTTATTCTTGGGGACCCTGCTTTTAAATCTACCTATATTAGCCAGCATCCCCTACTCTGGGTCTAGGTCAGGATGCATACTACTCGCTATAATTTTAATTATATTTCTTGTGAGATATTTTTTTAGATTTAAGAAATATGAATTACAAAAAAGTCTACTTCTTTTCAGTATTATTATAACATCTTCAATGGCAATTATTCTGTTTAGTTTTTCAAAGAGTTCAACTTATGTAGAAATGAAAAAAAATAGTTTAACTCAGATTGAAAATGCACTAAACGGGAAGCCGCCATTAAGGATTTCCATCTGGAAAGATACCATTACACAGATCAGGGATAAACCGTGGTTAGGTCATGGATACAAAGGGTTCCAAACATTCAACCCAAAATATCAGTCAGAGATTGTCAGATTTGAGCGATCGAAGGGGCTTGCGAATGCACATCGTCCATACATTCCGTTAGTTGCACACGCACACAACGATGTATTGGAATGGATTTGTGATTACGGTTTAATAGGATTTTTTGTAATCATATTACCATTTGTAGTTACTCATTTCAGTTTAGCATTTCTGGTAAAATCAACTTCTCTAAATTTACTGCTACTCTCGTCTCTTCCCGTTTACATAATGAGTGTGATTGACTTTCCTACAAGAACCCCCGCTTGCTTGGCTCTTTTTTCCATAATCATTGGCCTAACTTTAGGATATTTTTCCAACAGAATCAAAAATTGGATTTGAGTTTGCCATACAGACACATTTGGAGGAATATTAAGAACATGCCCCATCGATTGTTGCATGTTGTTTTTGTTTACACAGCGCTAGCTTTTTCAACTAGCGTATTACTTGCTCAAGTAAGTCAATCTTCTGTTCAAAGTGCACTTCTCATCAGTTTAGATAGTTTTGGTGAAAACAGTTCAACTTCACCTCAAAGACGGTCATGGAGTGAAGCTACCATTGATGAAAAGAGGGCAGAACTCGGCACTGATGTTTTGCTCGGAATAGAGAACGAAAGGCAAAACAGTGCGTTCAAGGCAACCCATGGTAATATCTTTCCTAGCAATCAGGAATTAGTTTCATTATTAGACGAGGTTTTCCAAGATGATGTAACTCTACAAGATCTACAAAGCGCCATCGAATACCTTGTTAATAATGACTTCGGTTTAACGAAAGATTCACTTTTATCTGCTATAAAATCACTAATCCTTGCATACAATTCATCCCTACAAAGAAACCCAAATGCTTCTGCAGTTGATTCATACGACCAAGTTCCCCACATGTTGCTCAGATCCATCCTTCCAAAATCTCAAACTTTAGGTAGCACTGGACCTGCTTTGATTAGGGATCTCAGTCAACTTACAATGGAAGCGGTTCTTGAAGATCAACTCTCCGAGGATGTTGTAAACCAATTAGCTTCCGCATTCAGCGAAGAAGTATTTCTGCTGGTGAAAGATCCAATCTCTTTTTTCAATGCCCGAAATTCAATGACAACTGGGGAAGAAGTTAAAGATTTCCCCAATTTCGATAACACCGTGGACAACCCTGAAGATCTCCTACTCGAAATTGGGATTAGGCCAGGATTAAGTAATATAGAACCCGATAGGCTAACAGAAAATCAAGAGATGGATTATGGTGGATTAAGTGGTTTTGACCCGGACAAAACCGGTGTTTTTCAAGATTTAGCAATCGGTTTGACCCAAGGATACTTAAACCAGAAATCACTCAAAGGTAACCTTACAGAGCAAGACTTCATCCAACTCACTAAAGGCTTAGAAACCAACGCTCCCAGTACTCAAAACAATGGCATTGTGGAACCTTCAATTATTTCTTCTGTAGTGGATAGTTTATTAGATCAAATCCATGCATCCAATCTTACTGCGACAAACACCCCTGGAGATAATGGCATAAGCCTCTTTGCCTATGACATCCTCAAATCAATTTCTAATGGATTTCTTTTGTCCTCTTCGGTTGCATCATCCTCATCCGAAAATTATTTAGATTCAGGACTGCATATTAAAAGTGCTGAGCTTATGTCTAGAAGCTTAAGTCAATCAGCGATTCTTCATTCAACACAGAACGCGGAAGCGGATGAACAAGAATGGACGGTGAACCTATTAAATGCGGGAAGGATTAGCGAATCGATTGCACATGGTGCGGCTATGGGCAGCCAACTTGCGATGGTACAACCAAAATCCATGGATTATGGTGATAACTTTGAAGTTTTTACTAATAGTCGCAGAGAGATTGCAAAATCTGTTGCTAGAGGGGCTGCAAATGGTGCGGTTAATGCATCCTCATGGCTTAGCAGTTATTCATCTGAAAACAATGACATTGAGACTATTCTTACTGCCTCTGAGATTGAGGAAGTCTCTAGAGGGGCTGCACTCGGTGCAATGATTGGAAACACCGGACTGGCAGTCTACTACCCTACCGATCAACTTGTTCCAATTATTAACTTTACCGCACAAGGAGCTTCGTACGGCAGTACAAGTTCTACCAATCTTAGTGATGTCAAAAAAGATGGAACCGAAACCATTGATGTTTCAATTACCCGGGAAAGTGCTATTGGTTCATCAATGGGGGCTGCTTTCGAGCCGACTGTTCTTCTTCAATTGCGTCCTGATACTCGCACTAAAGACGCACAAACCATTAGCCATTTAGAAGCTGCATCCTTTGGATCTACCTACGGTGCAATATTGGGAATTCAAGCAAATCCTAAACCACCAACTCCAAATAACAAGTTGGGTACCGGGCAGGATGATCGTGTTATTGAACTCAAACAAGCAGCAAAGCAAGGATCCATCGAAGGCTCCCTTTCCGGAACTCAACTTGCACTTGGGCTTGAAGATACATCCCAAGAATCCCTTCAGTCAAAAGCTGAAATTCTTAAGGCGATAAATAAATCCAACGCAAATGCGGCTGCTAATTCTAACCAAAGCTCTTCTTTAAATTCATTACGAACAAGCTCAAGAGACATGTTACTTCTTATGAAAAAATTTGGAATCAACCCAAGATTCACCAATCCTGCTAAAATTTATAAAAGACCTGTTGTTGTCCAAGTTGATGAACCACCTATTGACGATGAACAGGAAGAAGCTTTTAAGGACGCATCTCCCCTTTAAATTAACTTATCTATGAAAAATCATTCAGACTTTGGTCTGATCGGCTTGGCGGTTATGGGACAAAACCTCGCCCTCAATATTGCGGATCATGGCTTCAAAATTTCAGTCTACAATCGCACTTTTACAAAGACTGAGAAATTTCTATCTAAAAACGATTACAGCGAAAATCTAGCTGGGTTTGAAAACCTTGAAGGCTTTGTTGGTTCGCTGCAAAAGCCCCGCAAAATTATTGTCATGGTGCAAGCAGGCAATGCAACAGATGCCGTTATTAATTCGCTTGTTCCTCTTTTAGATGAACAGGACATTATTATTGATGGTGGCAATGCCAAGTGGACAGATACGATAAGAAGGGAATCAGACCTTAATAACCAGAATATCCATTTTGTTGGATCAGGTGTAAGTGGTGGCGAAGAAGGTGCTCGCTTTGGTCCATCTTTAATGGCTGGAGGTTCCAAGTTTGCTTGGGAGCAAATTCAGGAAGCTTGGTTAGCTATCTCCGCAAAAGTAGACGCTCAGACAGGCAAACCCCTCATTGGAGCAAGCCAAGGAAAACCAATCTCTGGAGGCGTACCCTGTGCCGCTTATATTGGCGAGAATGGTGCGGGTCATTATGTAAAAATGGTTCACAACGGTATTGAATACGGCGACATGCAAATGATTTGTGAAGCCTACCACTTGATGAAAAACATTTTAGGTATGTCCGCAAAAGAAGTGGGGGAAACTTTTGAGATTTGGAACAATGGTGAACTTGACTCCTTTCTAATGGAAATTACTGCAGATGCCCTTCAACAAAAAGACCCAGTCACCGACGGTTACCTTGTGGACCATGTGCTAGATGCTGCGGGTCAAAAAGGTACTGGTAAATGGACCTCAGTAAATGCATTAGATATGGGCACGCCAGCACCAACAGTTGCTGAAGCAGTATTCGCCCGCTGTATGAGTGCCGTCAAAGAAGAGAGAGTGCATGCGAGCAAACTACTAAAAGGTCCCGATTCACCTAATATTGATCGGACAAATTTTTTAGAAGCTATTCGGGGTGCTTTGTATTGTTCAAAAATATGTTCCTATGCACAAGGTTTTCAGCTGATGCAGGCGGCTGCAAATGAATATAATTGGGTCCTAAATTTCGGTGAAATCGCTCAGATTTGGAGGGGTGGTTGCATCATCAGAGCAGCCTTTCTTCAAAAGATTACTGAAGCATATCAAAAAGACCCTTCATTGCCTAATTTACTTTTAGACAATTACTTCTGTGATTCCATAAGACGAGATCAATCGGATTGGCGAAGAGTGGTTTCAACTGCTGCCTTAGAGGGTGTTCCAACACCTACTTTTTCCTCTGCTCTCGCCTATTACGATTCATATAGGAGTGCAAGCTTACCCCAAAACCTCTTACAAATTCAGCGGGATTACTTTGGTGCACATACATACGAGAGAACAGATCAGCCTCGTGGCAATTTTTATCATACCGATTGGCTTGCCCCTGAGAGACCCCAATTCAAAGCTTAATCAAACCTAAAGACAGCCTGATTAACTGATGGTTAGTCAAGTGTTAGATATAAAGACCTCACTCTTTGATAATCAGATTCTTTATCAGTAGACTCCAATATGAAATCAAATTCGTGATCTCGCTCAAGTTCACTTTTAGCATTTTCTAGTCGAGTCTGTCTTTGTTGGGCGTCTTCGGTGGCACGCTTATGCATTCGTTTTTCGAGTTCTTTCAAACTTTTAGGTCGGATAAAAATTGTCTTCAAACACCCCCGAAGACTTTCGTTGATAGCACAAAAATTACGGAGACTTTCCGCCCCATTAACATCAATATTGAGAAGGATATTGACTCCCCTACTCTGGGCTTCCAGAACCGTTTTTTTTAAAACTCCGTATTTATTTCCATGAATGATTTCATGTTCCAAAAACTCACCTTGCTCTAGTTTTTGATCAAATTCTGATTTGCTAAGAAAATAATAGTCAACTCCTTCCTTCTCTCCAAATCTAGGCGGGCGAGTTGTTGCCGTGATTAATCGGCTTAGTGAATCTTTAAATTCATCAATTAAGCGTTCACACAATGTGGTTTTCCCGACAGCCGCAGGTCCTGAAATCGCCAAGATTAAACTCATGAAAGGACAACCAGTTTATTCAATATGTCAAAGATAAGATTGATATCAGTATTCCACAAAAGACGATGAACACACCTAGGGCTTCAAATCTTCCTGACTTTTCATTGAGCCATGTAATGCAGTCTCGCATCCTGTAAGGCCAAGCTCCGAAATAAAGTGCGAGAACTATTAGTAAATAAATTATCGTTACTAAAAAAAGCCGAGTGAATGCCTCCTGTAAAAACAAAGCGTCTAAAACCTCGCGAGAGAAAAGCAAAACTAACATAGCTAATCCTCGCACAGCCAAAAAGTCAGGTGTATATTTAAATGATAGTACTGCAACAACCACGGTAATTCCACCAATTAACAACTTATAACTCCCAAAGTCAGCTTCACCCAAATTTGCGATATGCCGCCATAAAAACCAAACTGTTGCAAGAGTAACAAGCCACAGGCTGCAATGATTTGATCTTGGGAATTCCAAAACATAAGAACGTAGATTAGATTTCGGAGCGTAAATTAATACACCGAACAAAATAAGTAAAATACCAGTTGCGATACTCGCAGCAAAAGTAGTCATTGTAACATTAATTTTTGTTTAGTGAGCTAATGCCCCCAATAGGCTCGATGATGTGGCTTCAGTCACCTTAATCATTCGTATTTTCCCTATTAAAGAGGCATCTCCTTTGAAGTTTATTTTTCGGAAGCATCGTGTTCTTCCCATTAGTTGCCCCCCACCCTTTCTGGCTATGCTCTCAATCAATACCTCAACCTTACTGCCAACAAGAGAAACATTAGATTCCAGGGATTGCTCGGCTAAAATTTGCAGCAGCTCTTGATTGCGATCCTCGAGCTCATTCTTGTCTACCTTACCTGCCATATGTACAGATGGTGTTCCAGACCGATCGCTGTATTTAAATATGAAACCCATTTCAAATCCAGCTTCGATAAACGCCTTTTTGGTAAGCTCGAAGTCTTCTCTCGTCTCACCGGGAAAACCAACGATCACATCAGTACTCAGCCTCATGCCTGGTACATTTTTCCGTAATTTTTTTACAATAGAAAGAAATTTTTCGATTCGATAAGGACGGTTCATCGCATCTAAAATACGATTCGAGCCACTTTGCATAGGTAAATGAGCGTACTTTCCCAGCTTGGGCAAACGAGAAAATGCCTCGATTAAGTCTTTACCAAAAGAAATAGGATGGGGAGATGTAAATCGAATTCGTTGGATGCTAGGAAGATGATGAATTTTTTCTAGGAGCTGGACAAATGGGGATTTTTCACCCACACGAGCAAACTGGCCCCTTCCATAAGCATTCACAATTTGTCCAAGCAAGGTTACCTCTTTAATTCCACCCTTAGCTAATTCCTCAATCTCTTCGAGGATTTCGTTCATGGGCCGATATCTTTCACTCCCTCGGGTTTTAGGTACAATACAAAAGGAACAATTCATGTTGCAACCTTGCATGATCGAAACAAAAGCAGAAGGCCCCATGCCCTCAGTAAAATGGTGTTTTATTTCATTTTGGGAACCAGTCTCTTCACCTAATTCAATCATTGGACGAGCCGTCGATGCATTTCTCAACAGATTGGATATGTTATGAAATTGTTGAGTACCAGCAACTAAACTAAGGCCCGGTAAATCTTTTAATAAACTTTCTCCTCGATTTTGCGCCATACATCCAATTACTCCTACCAATGGCTTTCCTTTCGAAGAAGACTGGCTCAACAGCCTAGATGCTTTTCCTATAGCTTTTTGCTCTGCTTTTTCACGAACGCTACATGTATTTAAGAGAACTACATCTGCACCTTTCTCTTCGCTGGTTATTTCATGCCCGTCCTCAATTAATTTACAGGCAACAGCATCTGAATCACGCTCATTCATCTGACAGCCATATGTTTTAATGAAGACTTTGCTCATGAAAAGAGTCTAAACTATAAGAAGCGTTTGGTCGGTCAATCGTGAACCCAATTACATACTTGGCTGAGATACTTGATCGTGCATGAGTTTAACATTTTTAGTCTGCCTCCATCAACATGACCATGCTCAAAAAGGATGACATTACAGCCTATCAATTGACCTACTTCCCAGTCGTGACAGCTATCTCCTACAAGGATAACTTCACTCTGATGAAAACCGAGTCGAGAGAGGTGATCCGAAGCTCTTTCGCCTTTTCCTTTCGCCTCGATATTGTTAGCCCCATCAATTTCTAAGAATAATGAATGAACACCAAAATGGTTCGTAAAAGACTCAACATCAGTTTGTTTACCCGCAGATAAAATCGAGTGTGATATGCCTTTTGAATTTAATTTCTTAAGAGTTTCTATCGCTCCAAAATGTAAATCACATTCTTTGTATCTAGTTCGATATTGTTGGATGTAAGTTTCATTAAGGCACTCATATTCGGTGCCATTACTAGGAAGTCCTAATGTTTTATAAAATTCATTAACGGGGAAAAAGAACTTTTGCTTATAATGACGAACCGAAATCTCTGAAATGTTACGAGTGATTAGCTCTTGGTTCAAAATTTCTACGCATAAATCGACATCATCAACGAGCGTTCCGTTCCAGTCCCAAATAATATGCCTTATCATTTTAAATAGTTCAGTACAATGTACACGAATGTGTTGAAAATCTTAATGTTAATGAATTTAAGAAAAGAGATGAAAATAGTAAAAGGCAGGAAATGAGTTTGGCACTTATCGCTTCTACCCATAGCTGTCTTAGCAAAGCATCTAAATTTCTTGCGTTCAAGTGAGTATACAACAAATTGTTGAGAATTAATTATTAAATACCATGGCTAAGTCTACTGATAAAACTGCAAATAAAACAACATCTGACCTAGATCTCGCACTTCAAAGTATTAACAAAAAATTTGGCGAAGGTGCGCTTATGAAACTCGGAGACGCTACCAAAATGAATGTTTCAGTTATATCAACCGGATCACTAGCGGTTGATCTTTCTCTGGGTGTGGGCGGATTACCGAGAGGTCGAATTGTCGAGATTTATGGACCCGAATCATCAGGTAAAACAACTTTTTGCCTTAGTGTAATTGCAGAAGCTCAAAGAAAAGGAGGCAATGCAGTTTTTGTCGATGTAGAGCATGCACTTGATCCTCGATACGCAAAGATAGTTGGTGTGGATCTCGATAACCTTATGGTTTCCCAGCCAGAAAGTGGGGAGGATGCCCTCAATATTACTGAAACATTGATTCGATCGGGTTCGATCGATGTAATTGTACTTGATTCAGTTGCTGCACTTGTTTCCAGACAGGAACTTGACGGTCAAATGGGAGACACAACAGTCGGTCTACAGGCAAGAATGATGAGCCAGGCAATGAGGCGACTGACTGCGGCAATTTCCAAAACAAACTGTGTATGTATTTTCACAAACCAAATAAGAGAAAAAATTGGAGTAATGTTTGGCAGTCCTGAAACCACACCTGGTGGAAGAGCACTTAAATTCTTTTGTTCTGTCCGAATGGATATTAGGAGAATTGGCCAGATTAAAGAACCAGATGGAACGGTAACAGGCTCACGAACGAGATTAAAAATTGTTAAAAATAAAGTAGCTCCACCTTTTACTGCATGTGAATTTGATATTATGTATAATGAAGGTATCTCCAAAACGGGCTCGGTCATAGATCTTGGCATAGAACATAATATTCTGACAAAAAAGGGTGCATGGATATCATTTGATGGAGATCTCGTTGGTCAAGGAAGAGAAGCGGCAAAGCTCACCTTAGCTGAAAACCCAGAAATGTTTAAAAAAATTACATCTGCGATTATGGAGAAGGTTCAAGTAACTGTAGGATCTGTGCTTGCCCAAGTTGATCCAGAAGAAGAATAGAAAAGAAAGAATTCACCATTCCATTTGTGATGGAAACCATATTTGCACCGGCAACTCCTGTCGGTAAATCTGCCCTATCTGTAATCAGAACAAGTGGGCCACTTTCAATAAAAGTAAGTGAAGAAGCGTGTAATTTTCGGAATCCAAAGCCGAACCAGTCGAGGTTAGTTAACTACATTGCGCTCAATGGTAAATTAATCGATCAGATAGTCATCACTTACTATAAAAAGGGCCGATCTTACACGGGAGAAGAAGCTCTGGAAATTTCCTGCCATGGTAACCCTCTCATTGTAGATCTCATTTGTGAAGATTTAATGAATAGAGGTTGTAGGCTGGCATTGCCTGGTGAATTTACAAAGTTAGCTTTTTTAAATGGGAAAATAAACCTCACTGAAGCAGAATCGGTAGCACAAGTAATCTCTGCACATAGTATTCAGGCACTGGATGCTGCGAATAGAACAATACAAGGAGAATTATCCTCAACTTTAAAGAGTCTTCAAGAGGAACTTATTGAAATACAAGCACACATAGAGGCCTATATTGACTTCCCTGAAGATGACTTAGGTATCCCTGATCAAAGTGCTATCAGCGATAAAATAAACAACTTAATCAATCAACTCCAGATTTTGTTAAAACAAGCGAATAAAGTTGATTTATTGGAAAGAAATATTCGTGTGGTGCTTATAGGTCCTCCAAATGCAGGAAAGAGTAGCTTATTCAACCGGTTAATAGGAACTTCTCGTGCTCTTGTTCACGAAAATGCAGGAACCACAAGAGATTATCTTGAGAAAGAAATTAGAATAGGAAACCACACCATCACTTTGGTGGATACAGCTGGTATACACCATACAAATAATGAAATTGAAAGTGCGGGCGTTAGATTATCATCAAAACAAGCTAATTTAGCTGACATCATCCTATGCATAGGAGACTGCACCCTACCCTACCCTAGTCAATTTTCCACAGATTTTAATAATTTAGTTAATCAAAAACCAGTGATATTCGTTGAGAATAAATCTGACCTAGGAATTAAGAAACAATATGAAATTCCCTTTAAGGTTTACTGTTCCAAGTTAGTAAGTTGCAAAACTGGTTTTGGTATAGAGGAACTGACAAACACCTTAGATGATTTAATCAAAGACACTTTTTCTAGTAGTGAAAATACACCATTTTATATAGGCAAAAGACTTAAAGGATTAACTCAAGACTGCCTCAAGAACCTTTTAGACTTTAAGGAACAACTTGAAACGAATACAGGTTTAGAAATTTTATCTCCAATTTTAAAATTTGCACGAGAAAACATTGATGAAATGATCGGCTATAAGACAAATGAAGATGTTCTAGATAAACTTTTCAATAATTTTTGTATAGGCAAGTAATGACCCTATTTCCAAATAATCAAAATGATCCTTATGATGTAATCGTATGCGGTGCAGGACATGCTGGCTGCGAAGCCAGTTTATCTGCTGCTAAACAAGGGGCAAAGGTCTTATTACTAACTGGTAATTTAGATACTATTGCACAGATGAGTTGTAATCCAGCAATTGGGGGCCAGGGTAAAGGTCAAATTGTTCGAGAAATTGATGCCTTAGGAGGCGAAATGGCGTTAAATACTGACCATTCAGCTATCCAATACAAACTTCTAAATACTTCAAAAGGCAAAGCAGTACAGGCACCCAGAGCACAATGTGATAAGAAAGCTTACCAATTAAGGATGAAACATGTCTTAGAGTTATGCCAAAATCTTACTATTTTTCAGGCTATGGTGAACGGGTTGATTGTTTGTGACTCAAAATGCACCGGTGTGGAAACATCAATGGGTTTAAATTTCTACGGTAAATCAATTGTTGTGACAACAGGTACCTTTCTACAAGCTTCTACACACATAGGTGAATCAAAATCTGAAGGTGGACGTTTAGGCGACCATGTAGCTAAAGGGCTTTCTTCCCACTTTGTCATGAACGGCATTCAGCTGAAAAGATTTAAGACAGGGACTCCGCCGAGGTTACTTGGTAAAACACTAAATTTATCTGAACTGGAAGTTCAATCTGGAGACAAAAACCCAACTAAGTTTGCATTCTATGACTCTAGACCTGAATGCGATGTGTTCCACGTGGAACATAACAAAAGATGGAAGCACGACAATTCCGTAGCTTTTGGCGAAAATCTTGTTAATTGCTATGTAACATCGACCACTTGCAAGACACATCAACTAATTAACGACAATTTAAATTTATCTCCGTTGTACAAGGGAGACATTGTCGGAACTGGTCCTAGGTATTGTCCAAGTATTGAAGATAAAGTCGTAAGATTCTCTTCTAAGGATTCTCACAAGATTCATCTTGAACCGGAAGGCATTAATACTGACGAATGGTATGTGAATGGGCTTTCAACTAGTTTACCGTTTCATATACAACAAGAAGTAATCAAGTCTATTCCTGGTTTAGAAAATGCAACGATCATCAGGCCTGCCTATGCAGTTGAGTATGATTACGCTCCTCCAACACAACTGAATAACAATCTTGAATCAAGACATGTGGACTCACTCTTTTTTGCGGGTCAAATTAATGGAACCTCTGGTTACGAAGAAGCAGCGGCACAAGGTCTTGTTGCAGGTATCAACGCCGCAAGAAAATCGCTTTGTAAATCCCCCCTTATCCTCGATCGTAGTGATGGTTACATCGGGGTCCTAATCGACGACCTTACCTCCAAGGGCGTAACCGAACCGTATCGCATGTTTACAAGCCGCGCAGAGCACAGACTTCTTTTTAACCACGGCAGCGCCGAATTTCGTTTCCTACAGAAATCACTGAAACACAACCTATTACCTTCATCTCGTATCAATAATATTACGACTCAAATTAAGTCTGTTGATGAATGGGTTCATAATTTGACTGATTTAAACTACGAGAAAGGTAAATCCTACTCACAGTATCTCAAATCTAATCCCAACACCTCCATAAAGTTCCCCGAGGATTTCACGCGGTTACCGAAATCTGTACAAGATGAGGTGATTTATCGCATTATTTATGACGGTTACCTTCAAAGAGAAACAAAAGCAGCACAACGATTACTGTCCGCAAATTTATTATCCATTCCATCTGATTTAAATTATAATGATTTACATGGCTTAAGAAACGAATCCAAAGAAAAACTTATCAATGCAAGACCAAGTACCCTTGGGCAGGCTAGTCGTATACCTGGCGTGAATCCTTCTGATGTCAGTATTCTTCACATTTATTTAAAGCGACAAAAACAATCTACTTCGGATCTTTCGTGAACAGTCGCAGATCCATGGGTGAGGATTGGTATCTTCAGCAAAGACTTAATCGAATTGATGGAGTAGGGGAGTATCTCAAACAACATATCATTCCAACTGCCCAACTTATGGGTGTGAATGAATTTTATCTCGAGATTGGATGCGGTCATGGCCATTGGCTCCATTCCTTTGCATCCCATGAACCTTCCAAATTATTTGTCGGAATTGACCTTATTTCTAAGCGTGTCCTAAAAGCCAACAATAAAAAATCTCTCAGTAACTTGAAAAACTTATATTTTTTAAAAGCTGAAGCATCAGAACTTCTTGATGCAATTAAAGGTAAATTGGAGGTTGCCTCTACTTTTGTCATGTTTCCTGACCCCTGGCCCAAAAAAAGACATTTTAAAAATCGTCTAATACAAAACGAATTTTTATTTCAGTTAGCCAAAACTTCGGTTCCTCATTCCTCTCTTTTTTTTAGAACTGATCACCCTGGGTATTTTGAATGGACATTGACTCATATTAACCAAAATAAGTTATGGAATCTTAAGAATGATAGCTGGCCACATGAGGCTGCAAGTTTCTTTCAGAATTTATTTGATCAATCGTTTACCTGTTCAGGTACAAAGTTATGAATTCTACTTTCCTCTATTAGATTAGGTTAAAATATGCACTCATTGAACTCTCTATCCAAGATGCTAATTGACGAAAAAATTTTTGCACGCTATAAGTTGTTCTTTTAAGTGAGAAGATTAGCCACATTAATTGTAAGCGTCCTGCCTGCCTCTTTTCTTCTGGGTGCAGGAGATGGTGTTAGGGTAACTGCAGATCGAGTATTCTCAATTGGAGAATTTCCAATTTCCAATTCAATGATCACAAGCTGGGTAGTTTCTATACTTCTAGTAGTCTTTGTAAAATTGCTTGTCGGAAAACCTCAATTAGTTCCGGCGAGAGGTCAATTAATACTTGAATCGGTTATTGGAGGGATTCGTAGCATTATTGAGCCTATCGTAGGCAAGAAAGTCTTTTTCCCTTCTTTTTGGCTATTGAGCGGGCTTTTCTTCTTTATTTTGATTCAAAACTGGAGTGGGTTACTCCCAGGTGTAGGTACTGTAGGCTACGGTCATTTTGCCGATGATCACTTCACGGTGAGTAAGCCCCTTATTAGACCGGGCAATGCTGACCTCAACATGACTCTTGCTCTTGCACTTGTTGCAAATTTATTCTGGATATATTTCATAGTTAAATATGCCGGTATTAAAGCTATTATCAAAGACTGGTTTGGTAACAAAGCAGAGAAGTCAGAGGTAAGCTCTTCAATTTTCGCTTTTCTAGGCATTATTTTTCTTGCTGTAGGTTTTATCGAAGTTGTTTCGATATTGTTTCGGCCGGTTTCACTTACTTTTCGATTGTTTGGAAATGTTTTTGGAGGTGAAAGCTTGCTACACAGTATGTTTTATCTTGTACCCCAATTGAAATGGATACTACCCGTTCCCTTTTATTTTATGGAAGTATTGATTGGTTTAGTACAAGCTCTTGTCTTCATGCTTCTCATCTCTGTCTACATAGGCTTAATCTGTAATCACGACGAAGGAGATCACCACTAATTTCTGTATGTGACTATGACGAATCGTAGGCATACACTTTACTAATTAAACAACTCAACATTATATAAAAAATGATAGAAGTACTCGCACAAGCATCTGAACAAGCATCAGGAATCACTGGAAGTATCCAATCAGCACTTGGCTGTCTTGGTGCCGCAATCGGGGTAGGTATTGTCGGTATGAAAGCCGTTGAAGCCGTGGGGCGTAATCCTGATGCATCAGGTGCCATTCTTGTTCAATCCATTATTGGTATGGCACTCGCTGAAGCTGTAGCTTTTTATTCTTTATTTCTCTAATAAAGAGTTATTCAACTGCCCGTATCCTCCATGATCGTTCTAGCCAGTCTAGCTGATACTGCTCAAGGCATCGTTGAAACCTTTGGTATCGATTGGCCTATGCTGATCGCCCAAGCTATCAACTTTTTGATTGTTGCCTTTGTTATTTGGAAGTTTGCTTTTAAAAACATCCTCTCAACCATTAAAGAACGAGAGAAACAAATCGCAGATTCCTTAAGCAATGCCGATAAAATAAAGTTGGAATTAGAGGAAACTGAAAAACAACAACAGGAAACCCTTCAAGAGGCTTCCCTTGCAGCCAAAAAAACCATATCTACCGCACAGGAGCAGGCTAAGGCTTTCATTGAGGCACAAAAAGAGGATGCCCGCAAACAGGCTGAAGAAATTATTACGAAAGCAAAAGTTGCTATGGAACAGGAAAGAGAGCGTGTTCTTAGCGAAGCTAGAGAAGAAATTGCATCTTTGGTAGTTCTTACCACTGCCAAAGTTTTGTCCAAAGAATTATCCGTCGAAGAAAAGGAACAATTTTCTTCTCGTGCGACTGAAGAGCTTCAACTTTCTTCATAAATTACAACTATGCCTTCCAAAATCACTAATTTTGTTCATGAACTAATTAATAGTTCAACTGACGAAAATGGTGTTGTTGTTGAGTCACTTGTTGAGGAGGTTTTATCTGGCTTACGGGAATCTAATATCCCTAAACATCGCCAAATCCTCAAAGAGTACCTCGCTGAAATTGAAAAAAATCTTCACCAACAACTTGTTGAAATCGAACTCGGATCGGAACTGAATCAATCTCTAATCTCGGCATTTCAGGATAAAATTTCCTCATTTTCCTCGAATACTATCAATTTTAAGGTATCGGCGAACAAAAACCTTATCGCTGGGTATCGGGTGAGAATAGTCGACGATGTTTTTGAAGATTCAATTCAATCCAGATTATCCAAGTTGTCCCAATCCTTTACATCTTAACTATCACAACTTCTCACCATGAGTTCCATAACTGATCTAATTCGAAAAGAAATAGAAAATCTTTCGACCGATGCCACCCGTACAAATGTTGGTAAAATAACTACCCTTGCAGATGGAGTCGCACGGGTGGACGGGCTTTCCAAGGTGATGTACAACGAAATGATTGAATTTCCAAACAATGTTCTGGGAATTGCCTTGAATCTCGAAGAAGATTCGGTCGGGTGTGTTTTGCTTGGAGATGTAAGTTCCTTGAAAGAAGGTGACGAAGCACGCACCACCGGAAAACTCCTCTCTGTCCCGGTTGGCAAAGAACTCCTTGGTCGTGTTGTAGATGCGGTAGGACGACCCATGGATGGCAAAGGTGCCATAAATGCAGATCAATCTCTTCCTGTTGAAAGAATCGCTCCCGGTATCATTCCTAGAAAATCTGTCGATCAACCCCTACAAACTGGAATCATGGCGGTTGATTCGATGGTGCCAATTGGAAGAGGGCAACGTGAGTTAATTATCGGGGATCGCTCCACTGGAAAAACCACCATTGCGATTGATACCATTATTAATCAAGCGAAGATCAATAAGCAGGGCGAGCAATCAGGAGATACTAACTTTAGACCTGTTTACTGTATCTATGTGGCTGTGGGCCAAAAAAATGCAAATGTTGCACGGACAATCAAAACACTAGAGGAAAGTGGTGCCATGGAGTATGTGACCATTGTGTCCGCTCCCGCTGCTGATAATCCTGCCAATCAATACCTCGCTCCTTACGCTGGTTGTGCGATGGGAGAATGGTACATGGAAAATGGAATGGATGCGCTCATTGTGTATGACGACTTATCAAAACATGCAGTTGCGTACCGTCAAATTTCTTTAATTTTGAAAAGACCTTCTGGTCGTGAAGCTTACCCCGGAGATGTTTTCTACCTACATTCCAGACTTCTTGAAAGATCGGCACGGTTAAAAGAAGATTGCGGCAATGGTTCTTTGACCGCACTTCCTATCATCGAAACTCAAATGGGGGATGTTTCTGGATATATTCCTACCAATGTTATTTCAATTACAGATGGACAGATCTTTCTAGAGGGAGATCTATTTAACAAAGGTATTCGCCCCGCCGTTTCAGTTGGGTTATCAGTTTCTAGAGTCGGGTCTGCCGCTCAAATTAAAGCCTATAAAAAAGTGGCTGGTAAAGTAAAACTTGAACTTGCCCAATTCCGTGAACTTGCCGCATTCTCTCAATTTGAATCTGATTTAGATGCCACCACCAAGGCTAGTTTAGATCGTGGTGCCCGTATTGTTGAACTTTTCAAGCAAACGGCTTCTAATCCAATTGCTGTTGAAGTACAAACCTCTCTGATGTGGGCCATGCAAAACAACTTTTTTGATTCTATAGATGTTGAAGATGTTAATCGTGCAGCACAAAGTTTGCGTGAGTACATGGAGACACAGGGTAAAGAAGCGTGTGATTTGATCTATTCCACTGGAAAACTTGAAGAGGAGACTGAACAGAAACTCCGTAGCTCGGTTGAAGACTGGAAAAGAACCTTTTCCTGATCCTTTGTTCCTTTCCTTTATCCTTACACTCTAACTCTCAGCTATGGCTAACACTCGTGACATCAGATTACGGATCAAGGGAGTAAAAAGTACCCGCCAAATCACACGTGCCATGCAAATGGTTGCTACATCCAAAATGAAGAAGGCACAGGATACGGCTAAAAGCGGTCGCCCATATGCTATGCTTCTTGCAGATGTTATCGTGTCCGTGGCCGATGAATTCGAAGAAATTACCCATAAATACTTTAATGATCGTCCCGTTAGACATCGTGGGATTTTAGTGATCGGTACAGATAAAGGACTTTGTGGTGCCCTCAATTCTAATCTTTTCCGTAAACTTTCCGACATCGACTCTTCAGCTAAGTTTGTTTCGGTAGGAAAGCGGGCAACTCAATTTCTTTCGCGCACTCATCGGGATCTACTTGCAGACTTTAGCTTGCCCGACAAGCCACGTTATTCGGATATCAAACCGATCATTGAATTTCTCCTTCGAGCCTACGGAGACGACCAGATAGATACTATCGAAGTTTTGCACACAGGTTTTATAAACACTTTGCGTCAAGAACCCGAGCTTGTTCGTTTGTTTCCATTGAACGATCTCGACGAAATGAGCCAAAAGCTCCACGATCGCTTTGGGATTAAAGACCATCAGGTGCCCAAAGATAACCGCGAAATCCTTATCGAAAATCGTGATGATGTTTTAGCTGAATTAGGCACCCTTTATCTAAAGCAACAAATCCACCAAATGGTTATGGAATCCCAAGCCTCCGAGCATAGTGCTCGTATGGTCGCAATGAAAACTGCTACTGATAATGCAGGTAATCTTCTTAGTGACCTTACACTTCAGTATAACCGCGCAAGGCAAGCTGCAATCACTCAGGAAATTCTAGAAATTTCTGCCGCCACTCTTTCTAACTAAAAAACCTACTTTCATATTTTTTACCATGGAACAGAACAATTCGAACTCAACCCAAGGAAAAATCGTTCAAGTCATCGGAGCTGTCGTCGACGCCGAATTCCCTTCAGATGGGATGCCAAAGATCTATGATGCCCTTGAGGTAACTTATAAATTGGATGATTCCAGTGACGCTAAGCTCGTATTGGAAACGCAGCAGCACCTCGGTGAAAATCGTGTTCGTGCCGTGGCTATGTCGTCCACTGAGGGATTAGTTCGTGGTATGGATATACTAAACACCGCCAACCCGATCTCCGTTCCTGTCGGAGAGAAAGTACTTGGGAGAATCTTCAATGTAACTGGGGATACCGTTGATAACAAAGGAGAATGTGGGCATAAGGAAACTCGTCCAATTCACCGATTGGCTCCGACCTTGGTTGATCAGGATACTGAAGCTAATATTCTTGAAACAGGAATTAAGGTAATTGACCTCATCTGTCCTTTCATCAAAGGAGGCAAAGTTGGTGCATTCGGTGGTGCGGGTGTTGGTAAAACTGTAGTTATCATGGAGTTGATTAACAACATTGCCAAAGCACATGGTGGTTATTCCGTATTTGCTGGGGTAGGGGAGCGTTCTCGCGAAGGTAATGACCTTTACCAAGAAATGTCCGAAGCTGGCGTCATTAACCAAGATGATATCTCTAAATCCAAAGTCGCCTTGGTGTACGGACAAATGAATGAGCCACCAGGAGCCCGTATGCGGGTTGCTCTTTCTGGCCTGACTATGGCCGAATATTTCCGTGACGAAATGGGGCAGGATGTTTTACTTTTTGTAGACAACATCTTTCGCTTCTCCCAAGCTGGGTCTGAGGTATCTGCTCTTTTAGGCAGATCTCCATCTGCAGTTGGATATCAGCCCACACTTGCCGAAGAAATGGGTATCTTGCAGGAACGTATAACTTCCACTAAAAAAGGTTCTATCACTTCTTTCCAAGCCGTATATGTGCCCGCAGACGACTTAACTGACCCTGCTCCCGCAAATACCTTTGCCCACCTTGACTCCACCATCGTTCTAGAACGTTCAATTGCTGAACTTGGTATTTACCCAGCGGTGGACCCTCTTGCATCAGTTTCTAATGCCTTATCTCCTGATATTGTAGGCGAAGAACACTTTAAAGTTGCCCGTGGCGTTCAGGAAGTTCTCCAAGCTTACAAGGACTTGCAAGACATTATTGCTATTCTGGGTCTAGATGAATTATCTCCTGAACAAAAACAAACTGTCTTCCGGGCCAGAAAGATTCAAAAGTTTCTTTCCCAACCGTTCCATGTGGCTGAGGTTTTCACTGGGGTATCTGGAGAGTATGTTTCGGTTAAAGATACCATACGAGGTTTTAAGATGATATTGGATGGTGAATTGGATGAAGTTGCAGAGAATGATTTCTACATGAAAGGTGGAATTGATTCAGTAATTGGTGGAGATAATTCCTAATTTTCACTAATCACACACTATGTCCCTAATACTTGAAATCGTCACTCCAGACGATAAAATCTACTCTGAGGAGATTGATCATGTGGTCGTTCCAACGGCTAATGGTAAGATTGATGTATTACCCAACCATGTGCCCATTATCGATAAATTAGTGGCTGGTGATCTTAAAGTTCAAAAAGAAGGAAAGACTGAATTTTTAGCAGTTAATTCTGGCTTTATTGAGGTTTATTCTGACAAGGTTTCAATCCTTACAGACGAAGCAATCAAGATCGGCGATCAGGACGATTCCGCAATTGAAGAAGCAGTCCAGCGTGCACAAGACGCCCTCAATGAAGGTAAAAAAAGCAATTTAGATCATGCAGCAATCCAAAAACTTGAGGCTGCTGCCCGTTTTGCCTTAGCTCAACAGATAGCTAAAGGGAAATCCAAGTAACTGAAATGGTGGGCCCTGTCGGACTTGAACCGACGACCTGCCGATTATGAGTCGGATGCTCTAACCAACTGAGCTAAGGGCCCGAAAATATTTATTATTACAATATTTGTTTCCCGTGACAAGTTTGATATCACCTCGAACTTCAATTGACCCAATACTTTCACGCGGCCAAAAGTTGTTTCTCGGCATAAGGGGACAACAAGAGTCGATCTCTCTTGCGGCGTGCATCAAGCACACAGTTAGTTCTTAAAGACTTTCGCCTCCTTTCTGAAGTTACCGGGGTAGGGTAGACGGTGTAATGGAGCCACCAAGTGCCATTATTATTCCAAAGGTGGTGATTGGGATTTGTTTTATCTACTCGTATTGCGAGTTCCTCTGAGGAATGGAATTGTTTTATTTTCATAGTACGTATTGGGTTGATACGCACTTTGTTCAAATTGGAAAATTCGAACAGAGCGCAGGTTTCGGTTTGGGTTAAGAACCGCACATCCGGGTCAATGACCTTTGAACCACCGTGACCGCTCAAAACGCTCGGTTGGTTGACGAATAAAACGTCTTCTATGGATGTACTTGGGTTAAATTAAATAAAGAACAGCCTGCTATTATCTATACTAGCATTATGAAATCAACTTTATACTGTGTCATAGATGATGCCATGGGTGGCTTTGGACTGTTTTCGGAGATTCAACTCAAGCTCATCTTTTAAGCAAGTTATTGAATAACTTCTTGGCCGCGTCTTGGAGATTTTCCTCCTCTGCCTCTTTCTGGTTGGGGTATTCCTCTGTTGTTTTTGGGGTTTCGGACTGAAGGGGTAGTAAGCCCTGCAAAAGCCCTCCTATCCGTTTCGTATCTAGGGATTTTTGCCCCACACCCCCTGGAATAAGATCTTGCAAGCTCTCATCAAGTAGATTTCCGGGTAGGTTTCCTCCAATCTGTTTTTGGATTTCTGAAGTGATTTTTTTTTGGAGAACACTTTTACCTGCTTCGAGAAGAAAGCTGGAAAAGGCTTGGGTGTCCACCTTGACCCTCGGATTATCCAGCGGGCCCAGAATGTTTATCGGGAGTCCCAGTGAGTCCAGTTGAGTTTGCCCAAGTTTAGGGATAGAAACGGTCGCTCCTTTCAACATTACGGTAACGGGCATATGGACATACATCCCTCCTTCCCGGTTTTTCCAATTCCCATTTGTACTAATATCGATTGTACCGCCTTGTATGGGTGGACTGCCTACCATTTTTATCCCACTCAGTACTTCGTCTAGAGGCAAGCCTTTGTAAAAAAAGGTGATCTCATGGGTGGCGTTTTCTCCACTCAATGGACCACCTAGGGAAATACTCAATCCCAGGGTTCCCTTACTGGTGGAAATGCTCACTTCCTTGTTTTCTTTGACCAGCTGGGGGTGAGAAGATAGGTTTTTGCATCGGATATTAAGCGTTTCCGCCTCAAGGAAGGGTACATGCACCTCTTCAGCTAGAAGTTCGCCAACAGTAAAGCTTGGGCTCTCTTCCAACAGATGCAAGGCCCGCTCATAGAAGTAATCCGGCTTGGGTAAGGCCGCTTTTTCCCTCTGTACTCCGTCCTGGGTTTGGGTGATCTTATCCTCGATTTTGTCCTTGATTCCCGAAGCCTTCTCAACCCATTCCTTAACCTTGGCCAACTTCTCCTGCCATTCTGCCGTATCCACAACATAATCTTCGATCATTTTATCATCCGGTTGCTCCGCTGGCAGGGGGGCTGATATTTTCGGTGATGGTCTAAACTGTACAGCACGATAGGAACGTTTTTCTCCATGAGTGGGATTCACCAAATGCACATTATCCAATCGTACTCTTTTACGAAGCAGATCGATGGTATCAATATCGGCTTCCAATTTTTCTGCCCGAATCAAATCATACTCAAGGTTGGTTGCATCAGCCACAGCAAGTCCAGTCACAAGCAAACGATTTGCCTCAAAGTCTAGCTCAGCTTCCTTAACTTCAACTGTGGCTCCATTGATTCTTTCCAATCCTGCCTGCAAAGCTGCCTTCAGAATAGGACCTTGAAAAAATAGACTTAGAGTGTAGAAAAGGCTTCCAAGCAGGACTACAAAGACAATGCCAAGGGAGCGCAGAGGACTCCCAATCTTTTTTGCCAGAAAGTCTTCCCATGATTTTTTTGGGTCCCCTCCACCCAGGATGATCCAACCAAGTGCACGAACCCAGAATTTGGATGAGTAGGTTTGGAACTTTACGCTGCTTTTTTCGAGATCCGCCATTTTTTTGCGGAAAGAAGTCATCCCAAGCGATATGAGGTACCCAATAACCAATCCGAGAATAAGTCCGATAAATTGTCCACCGATCACCGTGTAGTATTCAAACCCGAAGAAGGCCAAAACCGGTGTATTAACAAAGGTTTTGAAAACCCCCTGGGTTGGTCCATCCAGCAAGAACTTCCCAATTGAGTAGGCGAGGGGTATAAGCGGCACAGCGATCAGCTTAGCCAGAACACCCATCAGGGCGGCCAGGACGAGGTTTGCATTAATGATGATCAGTGCAAAGGTCAGGGCGACCAACAAGCCAGGGGCCTGAGAGAACCCGGGAACAAACCCAAGCATCGTCCCAAGAACGCAAGCCATGATGAGCTGAAAGGGCGTCGAGTTGCCTCGGAGAATTTTACCGATTTTTCGAGTCAATAACATGAATAGATTAAAAAAAGATTTTCTCTTTAGGAAGGTAGAAAGCCGTTGTTTCCAAACTGGAATACCTTTTTGGTATCTCGAAATTTATTTTGTCCCTTAAAGGGATAATAATAAATTATATATGAATCGCCTCACCATGCACGGAGGCTGCTGCTTCGGCCAAGGCTTCACTCATTGTGGGGTGGGCATGGATAGTCTGATGAATCTCATCGACTGTCGCCTCCAGTTTCATCCCCAATCCATATTCGGTAATCAGCTCAGTTGCATCCGATCCAATAATATGAGCACCTAAAATCTCTCCGTACTTCTCACCCACAATAATTTTAACGAATCCTTCAGGGTGGTTGACGGCCACTGCTTTTCCGGATGCAGCAAAAGGGAATTTGCCCACCTTGTAAGCGACTCCTTCTTCCTTCGCTTTTTCCTCGGTAATCCCAATACTGGCAACCTGAGGCTGGCAATAAGTACAACCAGGAAAGGAATCCATTGGATTGGGTTCGGCATGTCCAAACATTCCATTGACCGCCTGCACTGCCCGAAAAGTTGCCACATGAGCCAACCAAGGCGGACCAACAATATCTCCAGCGGCGTAGACATTTTTGAGTGAAGTTTGGTATTTTTCATCCACTTGGATGTAACCGCGGTTTAACTCTATTTTGCAGGAATCAGCAAGAACTCCGCGTAAATTTGGGGTCACTCCAATAGCTAAGAGTACGGATGCCACTTCTAGGGTTTCATCCCCCTTCTCGCTATTAAGCTTTAAGGATACACTCTCATCCAGCACCTTGATCTCATCTACCCGAGTACTCGTCCGGCAATCTATCCCTTGCTTAACAAAAGTTTTTTCAAGGGCTTTAGAAATTTCCCCATCTTCTACAGGCAAGATGTTAGGGAGCATCTCTATTAAGGAAACTTTACACCCAAAAGCATTTAAAAAATAGGCGAACTCAGCACCAATCGCCCCTGCTCCCAAGATCGCTATGCTTTGGGGCATCTCTTTCATCGCAAGGGCTTCACGGGAAGTCATAACACGGGTACCATCTACGGCTACCTCTTCCAAGGTTCTCGGCTTACAACCAGTGGCAATCATTACCTTTTCTCCTTTGATGGAACTTCCTGCATGCTCACCATCTGTAACCTCAACGATGCCAGGTTTAAGTAACTTCCCAGAACCAACAAGATAATCCACGTTGTTTTTCTTGAAAAGAAATTCAATTCCTCCACCCATCTGATCCGCAACACCGCGTGAACGGGCCATCACTTGAGCAAAATCCACCTCAATTTCTTTACAGGTAAAACCAAAGATTTCCGAATGCTTGGCTGCCTGATAAGCCTCGGCACTCTTCAATAAGGCCTTGGAAGGAATGCATCCCCAATTTAAACAAGTACCTCCTGCACGCTCTTTTTCGACGACTAGGACACGGCGGCCCAGTTGCCCAGCCCGAATCGCTGCGGCGTATCCCGCAGGTCCTCCTCCAATTACTATCAGATCGTATGGTTTATCGAGATTCATAAGCTAGCCAATGGTTGTATAAAATTACCTAAGTTTTATATAATTTTCCCTACTCCGTCAATGAAACGAGATTTCTACCCCTTGGGCTTGAACTTTTAGCTGAGCTATCTAACTTGGCATACTTTGTACTGCTTATGATAGACACCCTCGCTACCATTAATGATTATTATGAAATCATTTCCGAAAATCTTTCTAATTGCCTCAAGAATACTCATCTCGATGGATTCCCCAAATATCAAGGAAAAGTAAGAGACCGTTACGATTTAGGAGATTATTACGCACTGATTACAACGGATAGGCAATCGGCCTTTGACCGTGTTCTCGCATCGATACCCTTTAAGGGCCAGGTACTCAACCAAACAGGAGCGTGGTGGTTTGTGCAGACTCAAGATATTATAGAAAATCATGTGATCTCGATTCCAGACCCCAATGTAACTCTCGCGAAAAAATGTAAACCGTTCCCTATTGAATTTGTGGTAAGAGGATATATGACGGGGAGTTCCAGTACTTCCATCTGGACCCAATACAAGGAAGGCACACGAAAATATTGCGGGGTATCCCTGCCCGAAGGGATCACCAAAAATCAAAAGTTTCCCCAGCCCATCCTCACGCCTACCACTAAAGAGGAAGCCCATGACCGACCGATCTCCCCTCAGGAAATTGTCGATGAGGGATGGATGAAAAAAGAACATTGGGAGTATGCATCCGAGCATGCTTTGATGCTCTTCGCCCGCGGGCAGGAACTTTCCCACAAGAATGGCCTGATTTTGGTGGATACGAAATATGAAATGGGACTCTCCGAAGAGGGTCAGATTCTGCTCATCGATGAAATTCATACCCCTGATTCATCCAGATACTGGCTCCAACCGAGCTATGAGAAACGATTTGCAGATGGCAGGGAACCAGAAAATGTGGATAAAGAATTTCTCAGGCTATGGTTTCGGGAAAATTGTGATCCCTACAAAGATGAAACCCTTCCTGAGGCACCGGAGGAGCTCGTAATAGAGTTGGCTGCAAGATACATTTACCTGTACGAAACAATTACCGGCCAAACCTTTCAATTTCCTGATGCCTCCAAAAGCATAATCGACCGAATTAACTATTCTCTAAGGTCTTTACCTTCCTAATCGTTAAATAAAACTGTTTGATTTAATGTTTTAGAGTTTTCCTATCGCTTCGAGCACTCGATTTGCAATGGTTTCGTAACGATGTGGATCGGATTTCCCTGGATCTAATTCCTTAAAACTCAGAATAGGACCATAGGTAACCACCAATTTACGACCAATTCGTGGAATGAACATACCTTTACCAAGAACCTTGTTCCCACCCGTAACCCTAGCAGGGAGAACATCGCTCTGAGATTTGGCTAAGAGGAGACCAATCCCCTTTTTCCCACTCCCTAATTGACCATCTGGTGAACGAGTGCCCTCAGGAAAGACCAAAAGAGGATCTCCTGACTGTAAAACTTTTAAAACACTTTTCAAAGTTGCAATGTCCAACCGAGAACGATTGACGGGGATGGAATTTAAATTTCGTATAAGAAAACCGAAAGGCCAGAAAAACAAGGAATCGCGTGCAAAATAGTGAAGGTTTCGTGGCAGTTTACAACCCAAGGCAGGAGGGTCAAAATAACTTGAATGATTCGAAGCTAGGATAAAGGCACCGACCGTTGGAATATTGTGAGTTCCTTTTACCTCAAAAAAATGAAAAGTTTTAAAATAAAACCAACTAAAAAACTGTGCAAAGCGATAGAACAAGTTCACGATAATGAAGCAATCTTATGGGATATTAGCTTAACTACCTCCTCAATCGGCATGTTTCCTGTATCAATGGAGAAAGCACCCTCGGGGCAGGTTAAGGGTGCTATCTTGCGCGTACTGTCGATTTTATCGCGAGCAGATATAGAATCATTTTCTCCGTCGGAGAGACGACGTCTTTGCCTAACATGAAGATCTGCATGAAGAAAGATTTTGATATCAGCGTTAGGCAATACAACACTACCAATATCCCGCCCGTCCATAATAATACCAGAAAATCCAAGTTTTTTTCCAAAATCAGGCAGACTTTTCTGATAATTTAATAAAAGAGATCGAACTTCTGGTAAACGGGCATAATAAGAAACCTCTCGATTCATTCGTTCGTTGCGGAGATCTGATTTAGAATAATGGATACCATCGACAAATAGATTAACAGAAAAATTATTTAATCGAGATGAGAGGATGACTGAGTGGGAGTGAATATATCCCGGGGTATCATCTGGGGATATATTTAAATTTAATAAGTGTAAAGATATCGCACGGTAGTGTAAACCGGTATCAACATGGATATATTTAAACTGTTTACAGATTACACTTGCAGTCGTGGATTTCCCAGAACCTGCAGCACCATCAAGTGATATAGTAATATATTTATAATTTTCCAAAACTATGGTTTCTCACAGTATCTAAGCAGTTGAAAAATAACGGGAAAGTTTTGGCACAACATCCAGGGTTATGAATATTCAGCCATGAGGTCCCATCATCAAAAAGATCAAAACAGCCTAAAATTGCAAAACTCATGGCAAATCTATGGTCGTTATAAGTGTTTATTTCGACACCGTCTCTAGAAAGATTTCTTAATTTATTTAAATTTGGTTGAATTACCAAACGGTCATCAAACTCTTCGACATCTTGTCCTAATTTAATAAGTTCTTGTGACATTGCAGAAACACGATCCGTCTCCTGTTTCCGAGTATGTTCTATCCCATAAATTTCTAAAGTGCTATTCATGAGCGGACTGATTGCGGCTAAAGTAAGAAATGTGTCAGAAATATCGACAAAATCGAAAGAACCTCCATTCAATATTCCAGTACCTTCACTAGAAATTCCATTATCATCAAAGTATAAGTTGGCACCTAAGGAACCTAAAACATGAGAATAAGCTATATCTCCTTGTAACATTTGTTCATGCATTCCTGATATCTCACACTTTCCACCGACCACCTGGGGGAGTGTAATAAAATAACTAGCAGCAGTAGCATCAGGCTCTATATCGTATGTAAACGGTGTTTTTTTATACGATGATTTCTTTATGTGAATTCGATCTTCGTTCAAAGAATAATCGAGATAATTATTATCGGAAAAGGAACGCATCATTTCTAGTGTCATTTTTACAAATGGTAATGAAACCGTACCATCCGAAAATATGACTTCACAATCAGATTGTAATAAAGGGCACTGCATTAGAATACCTGATATATTCTGACCACTTTTCGTTGCATCAATAATAATTTTATTACTTTTAAAACCATTTGATTGGAAGCTAAATGGGAAGCATCCATAATCCTTTTGATATTCAATAACTGCACCTAAATTGCCTAAGCAATTCATCAATTCGAGCATAGGTCTCTTTCGCATAGCTTCGGTTCCATCCATGCTATAAATTCCATTTTTTTGCGATGCTAAAAGGCATGTGAGAAACCGAGCTATTGTCCCAGCATTCCCAACATTAATTGAGCATTCTTTTTTTGGAATTATCCCTCCTGTGCCTTTGATTTTACATGAGTTACCATCTTGCTGGATTGTAATACCGAGAGTCGTGAGGGCGTCTCTCATTAAATCGACATCTTCACTAATAAGAAGTCCGTTTAACTCAACTTCAGCATGGCACATGGATGAAAGTATGAGTGCACGGTTGGAAATACTTTTAGAACCTGGAATTTCTACCCTGGCATTACATGGCTTCGAGAATGGTTTTATTAAGATACTTTTTTTATCTTCCATCATTTAATCTCTCTCTAGCTAACTTACCTTCCTTTAATATTTGGCCCAATTCAATCTTATCTTTTTTTGAGAGCACTTTCTTAAATTTATTTAATTCTTCAATTATTAAAGTAATATTAAGTAACAGATTATTTCTATTTCCCAAAATTATCTGTTCCCACATATCAGGATTTCCGGCAGCTATTCTGGTAGTATCTCGCAATCCATCACCTGCTAAGTTCAGATCATCTTGATTAGCTTTGATCACGCAATTCATAAGGGCTACAGCAATTACATGAGGAAAATGGCTAATGGTTCCCACAACTTCATCATGTCGTTCTGGTTCCATTTGTGAGACCACCATACCTAACTTTTCCCAAAATTTATTTATTTCTTTTAGTAAAATTGGATCAGTATCCTTTGTGGGGGTAACAATACAATTCTTATTCTGCAAAATTTTATAATTCGCGAATTCCATTCCGGATTTTTCCGAACCAGCCATCGGATGTGACCCAATAAAAAAGCTCTTTTTCTTTTCTAAACTTTTTTCAGCCAAAAGACATATTTCATTTTTTAGACTCCCAACATCCGTCACAATACTTTTAGGCTTAGCCCAATCGCCTATTTTTGTTAGTTGTTCCAATATTGTATGAATTGGTGTGCAAAGAATGATTAGATCACTGCCTTCTACTGCTTTTTTTAGATCGTTTGTTGCATAGTCACACCAATTCTTTTCCATGCATGTATCTAGCCTTTTCCCATTTCTTGTCCAAACCCACACCTCGTTAGCAATTTGTTGATCTTTCACCCCCATCGCAATGGAAGCACCAAGCAAACCAGGACCAACAATTGTTATCCTATCAAATGTAATTGAATCTTCTTGAGACATACGCAAGAGAATGAATGATATTTATTGTGATGACTAATAATGAAAATGTTAACGAGGATGAAGAAGATTGGGGTAATCCTCCTTCGCCCATGACACCCGAGAATCGCAAAAAAGCGCAACGCGCGCAATTGATTATTGGAATATTTGCTTTAATCGGTATCGCACTCCCTGGCATTCTTTTATGGTTAACAAAAAACTAATTTTCGCTGTCGCCAAATTGTCTCTACATATACATTGCTAACATCATGAAATCGATTCGTGGATTTTCGCTATTAGAACTCATTATTACTCTTTGTATATTTGCTGTTCTTATTTTTCTCTCAATTCCTTTCCTGCGTTCTTCTACGCTTATTCGTTTTATGGATGAGCAAAGCACAGTCCATACTTCTTCCGAGAGCCCAGAGGCATTAGCAATACCAATCGTTAAGAATCAAGATTTAGATACAAATACTTCCCTTTCCATACCAACCGATTGATGGGGCGCAAAATACTTTGGTTGATCAGTGGCGTAATTCTGGTTTTCGCCCTTCTGATTATATCTTACTTTATCTTTATTCGAATAGGAGGGGAAAGTGCGCAGGCTTGGTTGCATCATTCCTGGGTGACTATTAAGTATGCACTCACTGAAAATGGCCTTCTTCTATTTCTAGCAGTAGCAATATTGCCGGGATTCGTATTACCCGTTGCTCCATTGCTTGGTCTCGCAGGTATATGGGGTGGAGAAAACGGACCATGGTTAAGTTGCTTCTACTGTACTGTCTCCCTGTTTGCTAATTTGTGTTGGACCTATTGGTTTGCACGAGGCCCAGCTAGGGGCTTATTGGTAAAACTACTATCCCGTACTCGCTTCCACCTTCCTAAAAATACACCTAAAAATATGTTGGAATGGGCAATCATCCTTCGGCTTACCCCTGGAGTCCCATTTATTTTTACCAATTATGGCCTAGGGCTTCTTCGTATGTCCTTTCACCAGTATCTGTTAATCTCCCTACCCATTCTTACTTTTACAGCTTGTGGGTATGTACTTGCGTTTGCCGGGATTTTTGGTGGCGAGTGGAAATATCTTTGGACCGGTACTTGTATTATTATAATCACCATTTTACTAGGTAGGTTTGCCCTGAATAAGAAAAAGTCGCATGCAGACTGAGTTATTTGAACAGGAAGAGGACTCCTCCACCATTTGGTCGATCACCTCATTAACACAGGCGATTAACAAATCTCTCCAGTCTCAATTTCCAATTGTCTGGGTACGCGGGGAAATTTCCAATCTTAGAGCTCAAGCTAGCGGCCATCGTTACTTCCAATTAAAGGACAAAAATTGCCAACTTAAAGCCGTGATGTTCCGTGGCGATGCTACTGGATCCCCATATCTACCACAAGAGGGAGATGAATGCCTGGCCTATGGAGAAATCACTGTTTACGAACCCAGAGGAGAATATCAATTGAGAGTACGTCACCTTCTCCAAGATGGAATAGGTAATTTGCGCTTACAGTTTGAAAGGCTCAAAAAGAAATTACTCGAAGAGGGGCTTTTTGAGGATGATCAAAAGAAAACGCTCCCCACTTTCGCTCATACAATTGCAATAATTACTTCTCCTGATGGTGCTGCGTTGCAAGATTTCACCAGCATCCTACGCCGCAGAAACTGGACAGGTCAAATCTGGATCATTCCTTCTCTTGTGCAGGGTAAGGAAGCTCCCAGCCAAATCACCAGAGGGATTAAGCTTGCCGCTCAAATACCCGAACTTGATTTACTCGTTTTCGCTCGAGGGGGTGGTTCGATAGAAGACTTATGGGCCTTTAATGACGAAGGTCTTGTACGCTCAATCGCAGCTTGCTCAACTCCCACAATTTCTGCCATCGGTCATCAAACTGACTTTACTCTCGCTGACTTTGTTGCAGATTTGCGTGCAGAAACTCCATCAGCAGCGGCTGAATGGATAAGCTCTCAATACCTCGAACAAATAGATCGATTCAATTATCTTCAGGAAAGGCTCCTAAGCATTCCAGAGGATTTTCTTTCCCGAACACAAGACAAACTTGCTCTTCTTGAATCCTCATTAGAGAAACTCTCTCCCCAAGCCCGAATGGAACGCTATCATCAACAACTTGATGATTTGGAACACCGGTTACAAACATGTACCCATGCCTTTCTGGAAAAAGCGTCTCACAATTTAAAGACGATTGAGCAAAGGCTGGAGACAAACAGTTTACCTTCCACTCTTAAGCGTGGATTTACTTATTTATCAGATGATGATGGTAATTTGATTCGTTCCGTCCAACAACTTCCAGCAGGGAAGCAAATTATGGCACATTTTCAGGATGGAAGAAAAGGGCTGATCGCAACGGAGGAAGAATCAAGCTAAGTCATACTCTACGAAATGGCCCAACTGCTTGAACCCCATTGAATCATATAAATTAGGCTCACCTTTCCAGTCGCTAAATAACAAACATCCTTCATAGCCAGCCCTTTGGGATTGTTGAACCATAAGATTGATCAATTGCTCGGCAATGCCTTGTCTACGTAATTCATTGGGAACATAGACCATATTAATCACCTGATAACAATTGGTTGAGCGGCCAAATCCGGCCATCGCACAAGGATGGTTTTCCATATCCTTTAAAACATACAACTGCTTAGAAGAATACAACTTTTTGGCCAGTTGGGTAATTGCGGACAAATTCATGGGGGGGTCAGCCTCCAAAGCAAATTGCTGTGCCCAAATTCTTACTCTTGGCCAATCAAGGCTGCTAACTTGCTCAAGTTCATAATCCAGACATTCAAAGGTTTGTTCCTCAGTTCCAGATTGAAATAGTTTGAATTCTCTACCCGACAAAGTATCGAGGTCCATGCTAACTAAATTTGCACCCAGGAGGAACTGCTTGACCAAGTTCCTCTCTCCACTCACCCCATCCAACTTCCATTCCTGGCTAATGGCATACTTAGCCAAGGCATCCACCGCCAAAAGTTCCCCATGTGATAAGAGTAAGAAATTTGACGGTGTCTGGATGGCAGATAAAGCAGTTTCTCCGCTTACAAAAACATTGGCTGCCCATCCGTCATACCTTTCTTTTTCTCGGTTTTGAATAATTTGCCAAAATAGATTGTTCCACCCCTCATTTTGCCTCAAATGAGGGAGGGCTTTGGGTTTCCAAGACTCAAGCTCGGAGTAAGACTGGACCCTGAATTTCAAATATAATTTACCAAATTAAAGGGTTCAAAGTGCTTTCGGATGGTCAAGGGGGCAAGCAAGTAGTAGGAAATTGGATATGGAAGGTTCCCAAAATCGATATAATCAAAGAGGAGTTTCTTCGAGCAAAGAAGAAGTCCACAAAGTAGTGGACCATATGGACCGAGGCCTGTTTCCGGGTGCATTTTGTAAAATTACTGAGGATTCCCTAACTGGACGGGGGGATTTTTGTAATGTGATTCATTCCGACGGTGCAGGCACTAAATCAATTCTTGGATATCTCTGGTACCAGGAGACTGGTGATGCTTCGGTATTTAAAGGGATTGCTCAGGATAGCCTGGTTATGAACCTTGACGACCTTGCCTGCGTGGGGGCATGGGAGCGGGTAATGATTTCCAGCACTGTGAATCGGAATGCCCGTAATTTTCCAGGTGAAGCCCTGGCTGCTTTAATTGAAGGAACCGAGGAATTTTTGCAAAGTCTAAGAGATATGGGAATTTCTGTTGTAAGCGGGGGAGGGGAGACTGCCGATGTGGGAGACCTGACTGGTACTGTTGCTGTGGACTCCTGTGCAGTTGCAGTGCTTGAACGCAAAAAGGTAATCGATAATGCAAGCATTTGTCCTGGACTCGCAATAATTGGCCTATCTTCCTGTGGAAAAGCAAACTATGAGGATTTTGAAAATAGTGGCATTGGAAGCAATGGACTGACCAGCGCTAGGCATGAGCTTTTATCCAAGCATTATTTCAAGCAATATCCTGAAACTTATGACCCCAACACTCCCGAGGAATATTTATATTGTGGGCCCTATCGCATGAGTGACCCACTCCCCAATTCCTCGTTAAGCGTAGGAAAGGCTCTGCTCAGCCCAACCCGCACCTACTTACCCATTGCCAAAGCTATTGCACAGGAACTGGGGGATCAACTTAAAGGACTTGTTCATTGCTCAGGTGGCGGGCAGACGAAATGTATGAGATTTGGAACCAATGTTCATCATATTAAAGATAATCTTTTCCCAATTCCGCCTCTTTTTTCCGAAATTCAAAAGGCCTCCGGTACCACCCATGAGGAAATGCATCAGGTATATAATATGGGGCACCGACTTGAGGTTTATTGCCTCCCCGAATATGCCGATCAGGTGATTGAAATTTCAAATTCTTTTCAGATCGATGCTCAGGTAGTTGGCCGAACCGAATCCTCCAGCCGCCCACAAGGCTCCAATCATGTAACCATCCAAAGGGATGGGCGCGAGCTTTCTTATGGCTAAAAAAACTTCTCCTGTTCTTTCCCAGGCTTGCGAAATAATCCGTGAGCACTGGGGAGACATTCATCCTCACGCTTGTTTGATTTGCGGATCGGGATGGGGTGAAATTATTGATGGTTTATCACCCATTTCCTCTATTGCATATGAGCAAATCGAAGGAATGGGGTCCACCACGGTCGATGGGCACCAGGGTAAGCTATGGCTAGCCAAGCCTGGGGGGCTTGATGTTCTTGTTTTTCAGGGTCGCAGACATTTTTACGAGGGAGCGGGCTGGAATCCTGTTGTTTTCCCGTCTCTTCTCTCTCATGAACTTGGGGTACGATCTCTCATTCTCACCAATGCATCAGGAGGAATCCGAGAAGATTTATTGCCTGGAGACTTTATGGTGATTGAAGACCACTTAAACTTTATGGGAGACAATCCATTAATGGGAGCCCTTGCCCACCCAAAGGTTCCCCGTTTTCCTGACCAGTCAAAAGTATACAGCCCAGCAATCCAAAAGAAATTACAAGTTTCCGGTGAAGCCATTGGGCAGAAATTGAAAACCGGTGTATACCTTGCCCTATCCGGCCCTGCATTTGAAACCCCTGCAGAAATTCATGCTTTTGAAAAGCTGGGGGCCGATGCAGTGGGCATGTCCACCGTACCCGAGGCCATGATGGCCAATGCACTTGGGTTACAGATTGGGGCGGTCTCCTGCATCAGCAACCTCGCAGCCGGCCTATCTGCCAAGGCTCTTTCCCATGAGGATGTTACCCGCACCGCGGCACTTGCCTTGCCCAATATGACTCGTCTACTCGCCCATTTTCTCCCATCTTTAGCGGAATAAATGGTAAATTATTTATAGAAAACGACCCAAGTCCTTAGCCTTAGGCAAGGAGCAGGTTTCTTTTTTCCCAAACCATCGATAACGGATGCCCGCCACCCCTAGATAGAAAAGATCTCTCAAGGCTTTCGGAATAATCAAAAAGAAAAGTGCCATAGACCATGGAAATTTAAGTTTTCCGGCAATGTGCAAACAGGCTGAGGAACGGTTATGTGCCCGGTTTTGCTCGATATAGAGCAAACTGCCCAGATAGTTCTCTGGATATCCATATTTTTTAAGCAAAGCTTTACCCGCGGCCGACTGGAGAGGGGCAAATTTAATTTCTGCCGTTTTTTCCCACCTCATGATAAATCGTACCGCATAATCACAAAGGTGGCATACCCCATCAAAAAGAACGATTTGATCTCCCTCGCTTTCACTCATTTAATTATAATCATATTCTACCCAAGATATTGTTTACAGCTAAATATCCTGCCTGCTGCTTTTTCCACATCGACTATCGAATGGGAAATTTGTAGAGATGAATTATGGACCATCACGAACTGGAAAACGGGACCACCCTTGCCCTAGATTTTAAGAAACTCGCCAAGGTTGCAGCCTGTGGGGAAGACCTCATACCTGCCGTTGCTCAGGATGCAGATACCGGGGAAGTCTTGATTGTGGGCTACGCTAACCAACTCGCCCTGGATACTACCCTGCAGGAGGGAATGGCCACCTTTTGGAGTTCCAGTCGGAATGAATTATGGATCAAGGGAAAAACCTCCGGGGACTATCTTGAGATCGTGGAAGTACGGGTAAATTGCGAACAAAATTCCATACTGTACCGTGTACACCCGAAAGGGCAGGGTGCCTGTCATGTGAAGGACGAACAGGGTATTGCCCGAAAAGGTTGTTACTATCGAAAGATTATCGGTCCAAATGAAATCACTTTTTCCTAGATATGCTCAGCTTTTTTCGCGTTAAAAAATAAACATAACACGCAACTTTACCTTATTGAGTAGGGTTGGTCGCGTTATCCTCTGAAGTAGGTTCATTAGTCAAGGGACTCACTCCATACCCAAATGCATTCTCATAATTTGAATACCTTTCAATCAAAGTATATGGTTTGATCGTGTTACCCTTGGTATTGATGATAAAAATTCCACGTTTCTTTTCAAAAGCACCTATGTTTCTCTGCATTGCCAACTGATATTTTTGGTTTCTCAAAAGAAACCCTTCAATTTCAAGGCTCCTTTTTGACTCTCCAGCCTTGGGAACAATCAATCGGTTCCCCCCTCCAGACAGTTTAAATTTTTGTGATCCTACCCGGAAAAAAGTGTCTTCTTTTGCGAATGATTGAAAAAGGAAACTTCCCTTCGGTACTTTGGATTCAGAAAAAGAGAGGGCAAAGACATTAAATTTATTTAAATTCCCCTTTCTCAGCATAAGCACCTCCTCTTTGATAGCGGTGGCCACATGATCTCCATCTATTTGAAAGTTATATTCCACCGCCAGTTCCCATTGATTGGTATCCAAGAAATTACTGCTCGATGTATTTGGACTACCATTACCTGCACCCTCTTTTTGCCGATACAACTTTAGGGGACTGGTACCATAATAGGCAAATCTTCGAGTCAATGTATCTGAGGAAATGGAGATGCTCAAAAGACTGGCATTTTGGTCTTCACTATTACCCCAAGGTGCATAAGTGAAGGTTTCTGCTTCTTCAGAATCCCATAAAATAGCCTGAAAATAAGCGGTCGGCTTTGGTTTTTCCCCACTCAATCCAAATAGAATCAAGGGCGTAATCTGCAATAGGAAAAACAGGATCAAGATGTGGAATAACTTACGGTTTTGGTACATCATTACTCAAATAGGAATCAACAAACTAGACATCCTGTTCTCTTAACCAACGAAAACGAACAATTTTAAATTTTCTGCCAAAGCGTTGATTGATTCCAAGAAAAGAAACACCCACTTCCGACTGATCATCCGATTCTTCCTGGCCATCTAAGTTGAAGCCAAGGTCCGAAGGCATACCATCCCGATATTTGGACGAAGCCGAACCCGGTAAATCTGGAGTGTCTTGTTTATCTCCATTTCGGTTCAAGTCTATCCAAGTTTCAGGTACATTATCAGAATTATCCCAATAGCCGTTCAGGTTTAAATCCTTGAAAGGCTCGTGGGGGCGATGATGAGGGGCATCTACATCCGCCTTCACATAATCTGGGGTTCTCTGTACCACCAATTCAATCCAGGTGCGGGCGGGCATGTTGCCATCAGTTTCCCCCATGACCCGGATTGTAAAAGTATCTGACCTGGCGGAAGTGACCGGAGCCAAAGGTGAGAGAATATCAGACTGCATAACCCACCCGGGTTTATTTGCACCCGAAGCCAAATGCTCAACCGCGAGAAAGTTTTCCGGTGCCTCGCCATAATTGTTCGACTTGTATTGTTTCTTGTGAGGTTTAAATCTATACCCCTCATGCTTACCAAAAGGCACATTGGGCAAGTCCCCACCAGGAGAAATTTTTTGTCCCCAAAAATTATCTGGATCACCTGCCCAACCAGGTAGTGCAAGATCCTCAAAGCCATAATTCAAAGCACCCAACCCCCACCATCTTTGGTTACCATTTTTCCAAAGAGTCTTTTGGGTGCTCGAAGCCTTCAGTCCAAACTCAGAAACATTGATCTTATCACCAATCCATCTGTCTTGGGGAGGTTTTGGCAATTCACTGCTAGTAACCCATTCGTCAGTATCATTCAGCCCGGCGTTGGCGATCGCACTTTGAACCGCTCCTCTTAGACCCGTGACGGTATCTCGGGTTTCAGCATATCGCTTCCAATCAGATAGTTCATGCTCCATAAAGTTGACAAAAGAACCCTTAGATTTGCCTGGATCTTGTGGTCCGGGAGCGAGACGGCGGTTTACAAAGTCTGAAAAAGATAAAAATGGCCCCCGCAACTTCACCTGCTTGACCATCGATTTAGCCAAATCTGAAATTTCCTCATCACTTAATTTTCTCAAAGTATTCCAGCTGTTACTGTTATCAGGCTCATTCAAAAACCGAACCACCGGAGTTTCATTTGAGCTCACCGGCACATCTGCACCACTTGCCCGTTCCATACCTTGGCCACGCAAAGATGACAACTGAGCGATCCACGCATCTACCGAAGTGGAATTAATGTTAAAGACTCCATCAACAAGCAGATCTCCCGCCAAAGACTGATAGCGTCCTTGCTTATTGGTGAGTCCCGTCGAACTTCCATATTCTGTCTCCGACCACTGCCCATCCCTGTAGTAAGAAATCAGTCTGGGGTTACCCTGCTTTTCACTATCGGAGAGACTGTAGACAAACGGGGTAAATCTTGCCCCAATCTCGGGATTATCAGATGTGGCAGTAGGTTGAGCGTTGTATCCACTTAAAAAATATCCATCCAATAAACTTCTGTTTAGGTAGAAAGAGTGATCAATGGTGATGTTTTGATGACTCAATTGCATGCCTGAATCCGTACTTCTCCAGGGAGCAAAACCCTGATTGAAGTCAATATTGTGAGACGGGTATGGCTTAAAAGAAGTCTCCCCCCAATCATGCATTCCAAATAAATCGTCAAATGTTGTTCCAGCTTCAAATGTCTCTTTGCTTTGCTTAAAGATTTTCGCTTGTGGATCTTTAACCACATCTGCCAAATATTCATTCTGAATCTTTTCCATGTTGCGAATTTCGCTAGGGGTAAGCCCACCTTCACTTGTAGGTGCATACATGATCGTTTGATTTCTACCATATGATCGATGCCTTCCGACCTGTGTGCTGGCGTATCCATTACCTAGGGCATAACTGGGACCATGCAAGTAGCTATTTAGATTTGCATGCCTGTATTGCAGAATAGAAAGAGTTGTCTCCTTGGGAGTTTCAAACAAGACCGCATTTTTTACGGCTTCAATTTGATTTTGACTGGGTATTAGATCCTCATCATCAAGATAAAACCCCGCATATGTATTAGTATTTCCCCAACGCCTGATCGAGTAATTTAGGCCTCGGTCCTCAGGTTCAAGAAAAAAAGAATGGGGATAATTTGGATCCGTGTATAAATTATACTGACTGCCCTGAACAAAACCAAGGGCTTCCATCCTGTCCAAAAGATCCGTTTGGTTATTAAAATCAAGGATTGTTTGAATAGTTGCGTCAAACTCATCACCAGACCAAGAAAAGATATCAGGGAAGGAAAGTCTTGTCTTGTTGAAAGTGTTTTCTCCGGGATCTCCTTCTCCTGTCGGTATATCAAATGTGTTCTGATATAGGTCAGAATTTGAATTGAACGGTTCGATTGGTGTTTTGAGATTGAAACTGGATGCTCCTTCCTTGAAAGAAAAGAAGGTATGCTCACCACCACCCCTTACCCAAAAACCTACTGACCCTGCAAAATGTGATCCCTTACTAAGATATCGGGTATAATATAGACTGCCCATCCCCTGTTGTTGGCCGTGAATAAAATGTCTAAGGTTGAAGTCGTTGAGGGTAATATTTTCATTTCGTCTCTCTCCTGGGAGGCTCATTTCTAGTGAAATGGATTGGCCAGGCAATTTTCCCGAGCTATGATCATTGCGATCTTCCCATGCCTGCAGTAGCCAATCTCCAGTCAAAAGCTTTACCTGGTCAGTTCGGCCAACATTATCCTGCATATCATAGGGAAATGAATAAATCTTCTTTGCCTTACGAGGATCCCCAGGATCAAAAGTTTCGGTACCACCTTCCCATTTATACATCGTAACGCCATTCATGAAGTAATCCCCAATAGGAGAGTACCCAAAGCCATTTTGCTCATAAATTAAGGAATCTGATGTTCCATCTCCGACACCTTTCATGCCTTTAAAACTGAGATCATAGCCCCCAAAAGAAAAATCCGTAAATCCAGTCTTGATTAAAAAAGCCTCATCTTCCTCTCCTTTCCTTAAAGTGATTCGGAGCGGTTCATTGGCATCATAATCAGCCTCCTCCAATTCGACACCAAACCCTGCTGCCTCCCCAGGGGCCAAGATTGTCTCTTCAAGTTTGAGATGAAGGTTTTTAACAGCAAACCTTCTATTCTGGAGCCTCGAATCCTCATAGGAATGAAAGATAAATTCCGGATCCAAACCATCTACCGGATAGTCATGCGGATAAACCCACTTACCGTTTTTCTTTTCTAAGTTCATTTTCAAGCCCTCGAGCCATTCAGTTTCACTGACTTGTTTTGACAACATAACTCCATATTCTTTAAATTTATAATTGTAATCAGTAAAACTGAAAGCCGACCATGGTGTGTTCCAGTTCTTTATCTCATCTTTGGCCATTTTGTTTGTGTAAGTAGGAGAACTATGCTGATTTTGCGGCTTAGAAAAATACATCCACCACTTCCTGAATAAATCATATTCTGCAAGGTCAAATTTAAAGACCGCAAAGGAGATATCAGCAGGTGTCCAAGTGACATAAAGATCTTTGACTCTCATTGGTTTATCGTAGGGATTCCACAGCGATAAGGTTGGGGTGATCACAAGATTAACCTCCATGGTGGAGGCATTGCTGATAGCGAGATTAATATTCAATTTT
>Ga0181564_10000311_pt1 | contig 41264 bp, 24 predicted proteins | sample 011ome_24_FD_134512 | JGI IMG/M metagenome (GOLD analysis project Ga0181564, IMG submission 134512) | Coastal salt marsh microbial communities from the Groves Creek Marsh, Skidaway Island, Georgia - 011513CT metaG (megahit assembly) | ecosystem: Environmental > Aquatic > Marine > Intertidal... | reverse complement strand
GCAGTCCTGGGTCGTGCGGCGATGCGCTCGCGCGTCCAGAGCGCGCATTTGAGCGTCGAGTGGCGTCTCGCCGCCCCGGCGGCTCCCGGATGGACGCCGAGCGCGAGTGTCGTCAAGCAATGTGCGTTCCGTTCGTTCGCAGGCCTCCGCGCTTGGAGGATAGCTTGAGCTCATAGACGATGGACAATACATAAAGAGTATGTATTTGCGATATTCGTACGCCTATCGACACTCGCGTCGCCGTTTCGTGATGTTTCTAGAAACATATGGAAGTACCACAAAAAGAAGACGCGGCTACTGCGTACATCACTTTGTGACGCCCGGACGCCGATTTTTTGTGGCGAGTAAAATGCCGCCTCGCGTGGCTCGCGTCAATCGAGGTGGCGTGTTCGGCGATAGAGTCAAAGATATCACACGCCTTATCATTTTAAAGCGTGTCGAAGCGCACCAAGCGGCGCGGGCCGCCAGGGAGCCGCCGACATTGCCGCCGTACGCCGGTGATGATTTCGGCAACATAATCTCGAACCTTGTCGACCAGACAGAGATTCGCTTTCAAAAATGCATAGTCGGAAGTGGGCTGTGTGGCCGCGTAGATCCATCCAACAGATGCTACGGCACAAACGGTGCGTGCTGTGTCGCGTATCGACTGCCGGATGCGCCGCACATCGAAGACGAGATGCAATCGCGCAAGCTCGTGGGTTTTGGACAAGATCAACCGCAACGTAGCGCGGTCGACACTGGGTGGTGCGCATGGTGTGATGCTCAGGCAAAAGCACAAGCAGTGGAGAGCATCGCATGTCCGGGACTTAAATTCAAGACAGACGCCTCCGCGGGTGGGAAAGAAATACATGTACCGTGCGCGTCGAAGGAATCCGCGCTCATCAAGCTCAAGTGGAGTGGTCGCACAGGTGAGTCGCACGTTGTAATCGACGGAAGAAACCCGTGCTGCAATGCGTGCGCTCAACTGTACCGCCGCTGCTGGACAATCAAACGCGGAGGCGTGAATCAGCGCTTGACGCATCCTTGCTACGGCGATCTCAGCAGCAAACACGGGCAAGAAGTTGAGTGGCAGGGTGAAGCATGGAATCACGTGGTGGTGCATCGTCAACTTTCGGCGCACTCAGCTATCGTAGAGCGCAAGATACAACCCACGGTAGTCCATGACCTCTTCAAGCGCACACGCGCGTGTGTTTGTTTCTTGTGCGAAACAACATTCAGCTCAATGTTAAATGCAAACACAGGCGATGCGACATCCGAGGCGTCGGGCAAACACACGAAGGAGGCAGTATTTGCCGTGCGCACGCACTCTCAGTGCGAGCGTTGGATGAAGGAACAAGTGAAGGACATGCTAGAGTCTGACGAGCGCATGTCTGACGCAGACGTCGCGAAGGAGCTCGAGGACCGCATAAAAGTTCGGGCAGCAGCAACCACTCCTGCGATTTCGCGCGAGTGGATGCTTCTGCGTACGAAAATTCAACAGTTCAACGCGACACGCGTTACGAAGATCGCAAAGCCAACAGTGGACGAATCTTATCAGATCTCAGATGAAGTACCGCACCGTTTCATTTTCAACTTCGTGAGATGCTCAGCAAGGAACTACACGAAAGTTAGTTCCTCGTTTTATAGTCTCAACGATATGGCGTTTTTAGCCTCGAAGATGTATAAAGAGTCGTCCAAACCAGTGGTTCCGGGCGTGGGTTCGGTCATTCTCATCCCGGACCGCTACCTCAAGGTTGGGGCCGCGCGCCACTCTCTGGTGCCGAGCGAAGCGCCGCTCAACGTTGCGTCAAGCAATGCGAACGCTCGGGTTCCGAAAGACATGCGTGAAAAAGGTTCGAGTGCAGTATCGCCAAGGTTTAAGGAACTTGCTGAAGATGTCAACAGTCTACTCAGATTACGTCCAGAGAATTGTTGTACTATCCTCGTCGACGCGCCGATAACACTCGGCGGGGACGTCCAGCACTTGATTTACGCTTTTAGCGAGTTTGAAGAGTCTTTTTGGCATAGAATCTTCGTGTTGACGAAGAGCACTTCGTGTCCGACGGCAAGTACGTCATCCGCCGAACTCGACTCGGGGCAACTTGAGTTGATCGCAGCCGCGGACTGGCGGGACACCAGCCGAAAGTCGCTTGGCGTGGTGACGTGCAGCGTCTCATCATTGATGCACACGCTCAAACAAGCGCCGGCGAAGCTTGATCACTTCGACGCCGACGTTGGCAAATTTCTAACCTGCTTACACTACGAGCAGTACGTGGCCAAGCATCGCGGCGAGGGACACGTTCGCCACGTCACCATCTCGACTGACTTGCCTGACTCGCAGCGTGAAGGCTTGGTGTCGCCTCGCGACGTCGTCGTTTCCGGTGAAGTTATCGTTGAGTCGCAACTCCGCGACGAAGTAACAAGAGACATCTTCGTCGCCTCTGTTGGAATGCAGCCCATCCAAGCCGAATCAAAGCAACGAGGTACGAAACAGCGGGTATTCTTTCCACCTGATGTATTGAGGAAGATTGCGCGACATCGCGTGGATCAATGGACTCTCTCAGAAATGAAGCAAGATACTGATGACGATGAAGCTACCGATGAAGACGACGCTCAACCAGGCGACGTCAATATCGACGTCGATGCTCAAGATGAAGAAGATGAAGCGCACGCCGCCGCCGCCGCCGCCGACGCCGCGGACGACCCGCCGCTCGTCCATGCGGCGCCAATACCTGAGACGCTTTTTGACTTCGAGCCTGCACCACAGGACGAATCCCCATCGTGGGGTGATATGAGTGAAACCGATTTGGCCGATTTGGCGTCGACGTTGACATCAGAAGCTGGCGGCGCTTAAATGTCCCATCCCGTCGTCTTGGTACCGACACGCTATAGATGATTGAACCAAAACATCAAAAGCAATCGCTGATACATTGTAATGAGAACATTTGAAACGACGTTAACCACAATCAACCTCGCCACGGGCAAAAAACAACGCGCGGTAAACAACCAGAAGACGGTGATGAAGGCGTCAACGACGCTGCCCCGACCGTAAACCACGCGCCGACGGCGGCGTCGGCGTCGGTATCGACGCAGCGCAGCGACGATAACACCTTGCTCACACGTTCCAAACACGTTCCAAAACGCGTTCATTCTCGTTCTCAAGACACACACTGGGCGGGACGCACGTCGACGGGCGGCGCGTAATCTTCAACAAACAAACAAACAAACAAACATCATCCTCAGCTTCACCTTCGACCCACCGGCACATCCAGCGCGTCTCCTGTGTCATCTGACGGTGCGTGCGCATCAACGATAGTATCGTGCACCTGTTCGCGCGCTTCATCCGCGGCGACAGCGCGTGCGTCGACGATTTGACGCCCTCCAGCGCCGCGCGATTCAACTTGAACACCAGTTCTGAGTCACAGAACCGTCCGGCATGAGCCGCGCGACGCGCTTCACGACCCTCTGGCGCGCCTCGCACACGCCCAACAATGCATGTGACACGCGCGCGTCTTCAAACCCGCGTCTTCAAACCCGCACACGCGCGTTGAGGGCGCGCATGCACGCGCGATGACCGTCGTCGATCGCGCCCCAACGCGTGCACTCGCATGCCCATCCCCGCGTCGCCGCGCGCCGGGTGTGGCCGTCTCAAGGCGCGAACGCGCTCTACGACGCGCCGTCGTCGCCTCGTGGCGGGCGTATGCGGCGTCGACTGGCGCGCGTCGTAGAGCGCGTCGCGCCCATGCCCCCCGTAAGCGGTCATCCGATGACCGTCATCGGTCATCGGTCATCGGTCATCAGTCATCGGTCATCGGTCATCGGTCATCGCTCGTCGCGCGGCTCATGATGTGGCTCGTCAATCACCCCCTCCCAACGACCAATCGTGATCAGGCACCACGTCACACACAAAGACCAGACGACGACGGACAGAGGCGAAAAAATCTCTCCGCGCTCGGTCGCCGTCACAGCGCTGCTCGACGACGTCGACGACGACGACGACGCGGTGCGATCACGCGCGCGGCGATAGAGACGCTTGGTATCGAGGTGCGCATTGAGGTGTCGTCGCGACGCGCGGTGCGGCGTCACTGGGACGCGCGGATGACGATGGCGATGGAAAAAGCCACGAAGAGTGGATAACGAGACACGAATGGACGCCCATATTGCGTCGTGACGCGCGCGTCGGCGTCGACGACGTTGACGAATCGTCATGGGCGATATCTGGTCTCGTGATGACGTTGCGGTGTCTGCGTCGCACAGCGCGGCGCATCGAACGGCGCACGGGGCGTGCGGTGGAGAGATAATCAAATCGTTCTCGGCGCGGCGATATCTGGCGTCGGCGTCGAGCGACTGACTGATTGCGTGGCGTTTCTATAGGTGTCGATCGATTGATACGTACGATATGAGTACGAGTATGAGTAAGGAGAATAGCGAACCGCTCGGATTGGGCGGTCTCGCGGCGGCGCTTCCGCAGTCGAAAAAGGAGAAGAAAATCAACGACGCCGAAGCCGCGCGGGCAAAGGGCAACGTCAAGTTTGCCGCCGGGGATATGCTCGGGGCGATTAAGGAGTATGATGCGGCGTTGGCGTTGAATGCGAACGATGCGAGTGCGATGGTGAACAAAGCGGAGTGTTATTTGCGATGCCGGATGTTTGCCAAGGCGTTGGAGTGCGGCGAGCTCGCGATGGCTGCCGCGGGCGAGCTCGCGACGAGCAAGCAGACCAAGTTGAAGGCCATGTACAAGACAGCGATGGCGTTGAATGGATTGGCGCGATATGTTGATGCGGGCGCCACGGCGCAGGCGGCGATCGAGTTGTGTGGGGATGCCAAGGAGGATGCTCCGGTGAAGGCGACGCTCGAAAAAGTCAAGCTCGAGTGCGAAATGCTCAAAGAGCAGGCGTTTACGGGCAACTTTGACATGGGCGCGTTGTACTTGAACCGCATGGGCGCGAGTTTTCGACGATGCGCTGATTATATTGGGCCTGTGCAGGTGTCACGGCTCAATGACGGCAGGCGCGGGGTGACGACGACGCGATCCGTCAAGGCGGGCGATTTGCTCGTGGTGCAGTCGCCGCTCACCGCGGCTGGGTTCAACAAGGGCGTGGAGCAGAATCTCGTGCGCGGCTTGTTCGCGGCGTTGCAACAAAACGCGGGTGATTGGGATATTTTAAAGTGTCTACCTACATGCGCCGAGGATGAAGCCAAGGAACCGCCATCGATGAATTTGTTCCGCAAGCACGTAGGCGCCTCCAGAGTGGAAACCGTCGTCGCGCCCGATTCTCAAGATGAACTCGCGATTTTACCCAAGATTGTCTCTCACTGCGCCATCACCGGTCGTAAGACCGTCGGTGTGTGGGCAGTGCCAAGTTTTATCAACCATTCGTGCGCGCCAAACGCGCACCGCTTGAATGTCGGTCAAGTGATGTTGATTTTTGCGTCGCGCGATTTGGCGGCGGGCGCGGAAATCACCATCAAGTATTACGATACTTTGATCCCGAAAAAAGAGCGCGAAGCGTATGCGTCAAAGCGCGGCTACACGTGCAATTGCGCACGGTGTGCGTTTGAATCCACGGGCGATGTCGACGCCGAGACCAAGGCTGCGCTCGAGGCGGAGGGCAAGGATGAAGGCGCCGGTCCGATTACGCGTCTCATCGGAAGCTTGCGACGCAAGCTCAAACCGGTTTTCAAGACTTTCCAAGAGGAAATTGCGGTGATGAAGGCGACCAAGGGCGAAAAGGTGCCAAACATTAACCCGCTCATAGAGCTTCGCGATTGGTTTGAGAATCGCTTGAACGCCTTGCAATTGACCGAGTCGCAAGCGGCGATGGTGCGCATGTCGTGCTTTTCCATGTACGAAACCGTGTCGCTGGGCTTGTCCCTCATGGGTGCGGGCGAAGAAAAACACTTGTTACTCAAGCGTATGTTGAAGGATTTGAACGTCGTCGATCCGGGAGGGTTCCACGCATGCAAGCAAAGCACCATGTTGGCGAACAACGCCCGTCGCGCGTTTGGCAAAACCTCCCCAGAGGTGCTCGAAGCTACGGAACTCATGGTTGAGGTGCACCGATTGCGTTACGGCGACGTCGATGGGGAAGATTTGGTTGAAATCGTGCGCCGCACGGAGCAATCCATCGCGGAAGAGACTGGTGAATTTTGCGAGCTTTAGGTTGGTAATATTTAACGTGCATTTCTTGATTACATTTTGATACTTCTAGTGCTTTCCGCCGATGACGACGCCATCGATTTCGCGCTGCGTAGAACTCATGGCGGAGTCGTATCGCGAGCGTAACTCTTTCGGCACGTCGCGTAAGCGCGTGGCTTGAAACTTCTTCATCGCCCTCTCAAACGCTTCGTCGTCCAAGCCTTGCGCGTCGACGTCGACGTCTAAATCATTCATGACCGCCGCGAGAGCGCTGCTGATGTCTCGCACGCCGAACGCTTCTCGGGGCGGCGGCTCGAGCGTCTTGCGCTGCTTTTTCTTTGCGTCCTCCGCGACGGCGTCCACGGCGACGACGTTTTCATCTTGCGCTTCAACCTGCGCTGGTATTCGCGCCGCCTTGGGTTCATCCTTGACGACGTTTTCTTCGCGTTCGAATGTCACCTTACGTCCAGTCTTTGATGCCACGAGCTGCGCCTGCAATTGCGAAATTTGTGCGTGCTTAAGCTTGAGCTCGGCGTCTTTGCGCGTGATTTCCTCTTGCAAGATTTGCTCATTCGCCGACACCCAACTGTTTTGCTTTTCCTCAGCCACCCACTTGGAGGCGGCGTCTTTATCGCGGCGCAGCACTTCATTTTCGCGCTTCAATCGCTCAATCTCGGCGTAGTTGCTCTTCGTAAGCTCGCGCAAGCTCACGATCTCTTGCGTTTCTTGCGTCTTTTGATTCGACGTCTTGGCGCTCATGGCTTGCAGCGTTTCGTGCAAAGCCCGACGTTCTTCGTCGCGGCGCTCGAGCGCGCTACGTAGTTCAGCCGCAGCGTCGCGCTCACGCTTGATGTCTTCGTTCAACTTGTTAACTTGCGATTTGCTTTCAATCAACGCACGCTTGCTCCGCTGCGCCTCGTCGTGCACCGCGGATAACTCTGCCTTCACGCGGGACACGTTTGATTTTTCAAGCTCAGCCTTTTCACGCGCGTCTCGCACGACATTTTGAGCATCTGCAACCATGCGATTGGCTTCTTTCGTCGCCTCTACTGATTGCGACACGTACTCGGCGCGCGCCGCCGCCAACTCTGCCTTGCGCGCCGCCAACTCTCGCGCCGCCTCGGCTTGTGCCTCGGCGTGCGCCGCTCGCATGCGATCAATCGCTCCATCAAACAACTCCCGCTGCTCGCGCAACCTCTTCTCCAAATCTCTAGACGCGCGCTCCGCCGCTTGTGCCTCCCCGCGTCGCCTCGCATCCTCCAACTCAGCGCTATCTGGAGCGTTGCGCTTCTTCGCGTACTCCGCCGCCACGGCGATGAGCTCCTCCTCGTGCGTCTCGCTCATCAATCGTAACTCTCGCTGGTACTTGCGCTGATCATCGCGCTCTCGCCGTGCGCGATCTTTCCACCCTTGCGCCTCTTTTTCCGCCCGACTCTTACCCTCGCTCAGCGCTTCTTGCACGTGCAATAAATATTCAACCAACAACTGTAACACCTTGGCGAGCTCGCGCCCGCGTTTGGGCTCACACATATCGTGATTGCTAATCGCATCGATATCGCACCGCACAACGTGTTCAAGCACGCTTTCCAACGCGTCGATATCCGTCGTCGCCTTGATGCGACGGGAATCGACAGCTTGAAGGGCGATCCAATCGACGACGCGGTTCTTCGCGCGCTCGAATTCAAAGTCATCCAACCCGCCGCCGCCCTTCGTCGTCGTCGGACTCGCACCGATGGTATCTAAGAACACATCATCATCATCGGCGTCGTCTTCATCGGCGTCCGCGCCATCGCGCGCGAACAGCGCGTTCGTGCGCGTGCGCTCGGGCGAAAATGTCGTCGCATTTGGCGACGATGACGACGTCAACGGAAACGATAACCGTCGCGAGTCGCCCCTCGTGCCGCCGATGCGAGCGCCTGACATCGTGTGCGCGTCGTGTGCGCGTGCGCCCGCGCGTTCGCCAGCGCGTCGGTGCGCGATTGCGTCGACGTGTGCGGTTGAGCGCATTCGCGTCACAATGATTCGCGCCGCTGCAGTGCCGGCCCTAACGCCGCCGCGACGCCCATCGCGCACGCGCGCGATGCGAAATGACGCCCACGCGCACGTCTGGCCGTCGATGACGTCGTACGCGTACGCGCCCGAACACATCCCGCCGTGCGTCGGCGATGTCGATTCGATTTTGCGAGTGATGGATGATGTTGGCGTCGCACGAACGCTGCTTGTGCAGCCGATAAACATGGCGTTCGATCACGCGTACGTGCGAGAGGCGATTCGTGCGCATCCGACGCGGTTCGTCGGGTGCGCGCTGGCGAATCCGAGCGCGGGTTCGGCGGGCGTTGAGGCGTTGCGCGCGCTGCTCGAGGGTGATGGCTTTCGAGCGGCGCGGTTTAATCCCGCGCTCTGGCCTCGTGGGCACGCGATGGATGACGACATTGGACGAGAGATGTATTCGTTAATTGGTGAATTGGATTGTGTATGTTGCTTCATGTGCTTTAATGGATTGCGCGCGAGGCGTGACGGCGACCCGAGGACGAGCGTCGAAGCTATTCGGAATTTGCTCGAGGCGTATCCGAAAACAAAAGTGTTAATCGATCACTTTGGGTTTTGCAAGGGCGTTGAAGATGAGAGTTTTGGTGATTTATTAGCGTTGAGCGCGTTCGAGAATGTCATGGTGAAGTGTTCGGCGCATTTTCGCGTGCAGACGAGCGAAACGTCGACGCGCGAGCAGCTCGAGGCGTTGCTCGACGCTTTTGGTGCGAATCGATTACTATGGGGCTCGGACTACCCGTTCGTCACTATGCAAGACGGTGGATACGAGCGTGCGTTCGGGATCATTCCATCGCAGCGCGCAAGTGTGCGTGCGTTGGCGACTGACGCCGCATACGACACCGTTCTTGGCGGGTCGTTTGATGTTCTCTTCCCCAAATGATTCTGATTCATCGTTAGTTCATTGTTTGTGTTGTTGTTGATGTGCATTAAATCCAGCTATCATATAGTTTAAATCGTTCCGTTGACTGTCTATGTCATTTATTCCCATTGCTCGAGATCGTTTTCTGAACGAATGGCGAGAAGCAACGCCGAATCGATGCCAGAGTCTCTAGGCAACGCCACGCGACCGCTTCGCGCAACTTCCAAGATACCGTACGGCTCAAGTAAGGCTTGAACGGCGCTAATTTTACGCTGACGTCCACTCACCTCGATCGTCACCGTGTCTTCAGACACGTCCGCAACCTTGGCGCGGAAAATGTTGCACATGTCAATGATTTCCGCGCGCTGCGACCGAGAGCACACAACCTTGAGGAGCATGAGCTCGCGCTCGGTGAACGGTGTCATCGTGATGTCTTCAGCGGAAATTACATACGGAACCTTGAGAATTTGCTTGAGCAACATCGCAATGTCTTCGTACGTACCCGGAACGACGGTGGAGATGCGCGATACATCAAACGTCTTCTCCGGACCGACGCCCAAAGATTGAATATTGTAACCACGACGAGCAAATACGCCAGTGATGGAATCAAGCACCCCTGGACGGTTGTCGACGACAATAGACAGCGTGTGCGGGGTGTACTTGGCGTTTTGATCCATCTTGTCAATGTCAATCTTGTCCGAACCCGAGCCCAAACCGCTAAACGACGAGCTCAACACCGGCACGTCCCAAACCCCTACGTCGTCATTCTCGAGCGTAGAGTACACGTCACCCACGTTCAAATCACCATCGTCATCGTGGTCCATACCAGCAACCGCGCGGACGATGCGAGACGCCAAGATACTCTCATATTTCGCGCTCTTCTCCTTGATGTTCAACCCACTCACGGCATCCTTGGCTTTCCGCATAGCCTCCATGAGTTTCACCCGTCTCGAACGCGCCTCACTGTACACCGGTTCGCGCTTGAGCGCCAACTTCCCCGTTCTCGCAACTTGAATGATCCCAAACTTCATCAACGCGCTCTGAAACGCTCGATTCTTACCCGGGTCCCCGGTGACGCTCATCGTCAACGAGTGCTCCGCCACGTCCACCACGCTCGCTCGGAAAATCCGGTTAATCTCCAACACTTGCGATCGCTGTTCGGGCTCACACTTCACCTTAATCAACATCAACCCTCGCTCGACGCACTCTTTATTCGTGACGTTCTCAACCTTTCTCACCTTTGCTAACTTGTTCACTTGCTTAATCAACTTTTCCACGTCGCCGTCTGAACAAATCACGCTTATCGTAAAGATCGCCTTATCAATGTTCAACCCAACCGCCAAAGACTCGATGTTATACCCACGTCTGGCGAACACCCCAGCCACGCGGTTGATCATCCCAGTCTCGTCCGCGACGTAGACTAATATCGTGTGCCGGCGCAACCCTCCCGAGAGCTTCGCCGGGCCTTGGTACACGTCCCCAGTCGCGCCGCTCGCGTCGTACGACGTCGGCGAGAGTTCAAACCCGTCGTCGTTCGCGCGAACAACCACCGCGGTGCGTCGCACCGAGCACGCGAACGCGAACGACGCCGCAGTCGACGCGCGCATCGCGGGCGCGCATGCGAACGAGGGCTTCGCCGCAACCCCTCGAGTTTGACGGCGCGCCGCAGTCGACGCGTCGCCGATCGCGCCGAAATGCGCGCGCGCGCGCGTGGTAAACATGACGATGCGTGCGTGCGCGAGGTGCGGGCGGTGCGGAGACGGCGCGGCGCGCGTGCGTGCGCGCGCGAAAGTGACGCTCAGGGGCTTGACGTGCGGTCACTGTGCGGCGCGCATGGCGACCGCGATGGATGCGCGCGTGCGCGCGAACGCGAACGATGTCGGCGATGTGAATGTTGGAGCGCTCATGGCGCGCGGGGCGCTGACGAGCGCGTTCGCGTGTGGTACGTCGCGCGTAGACGTTGAGATGTGAATGCGCTGCATTGATGTCATCGCGTGTGCTTTTTCGTGTGCGCGTGCATGGCGACGACGCGCGACTGACGCGGACGTGTGATTGGCACCATTGTAGGGTATCGCGTGTGTGTGCTGGATACCACGATCGATGCGAGCGACGGGGAGCGGTGTGGGAAGGCTATAGTTGCGGGTCGCGCGCGCGCGAGCGGCGTCGACGAGGACTCTGGGACGACGGTAAAGACTCGTTTAACGATTTCTTACGCCGAGCCGTCAGAGTTGCAAACGATTTTGGGCAAGTACAGTTCAGATATTGACGCCTACGACGTGTTGGCGCTGGAGCCACTCGGGGCGAAGGCGTTCGCGAGCGCATGCGCGAATAAGCACGCCGACGTCGTGAGCGTTCGAGCGCGCGGGCGGCTCGCGTACAAGTTCACCGCATCCGCGATGAAAACTGCGCTGGATAATAAAATATTCTTCGAGTTATGCTATAGCGACGCACTCAAGGACTCGACGTCACGGCGTTGGTTCTTTACGAACGCGAGCGCGCTGGCGCGGGCGACGCGAGGCGGTCGCGACTGCGTGCTGTTGAGCTCTGGGGCCACGAAACCGTTGGAAGTTCGCACAATGTACGACGTGGCAAACTTAGCGACATTCTTTGGAATGTCCGAGGCTAACGCGAGAGCGGCGATGACGGATAACGTCGATCGCATGCTGGCGCTCGCGAAAAGGCGACGAAACGTCAAGTTTTCTGCCTCGAGCGTCGAGCTCATGGAAACGACATAATAGACGAAAGAATAAATAGGTAGCTGTATGTATTGATATGTGTGTATGATATGTGTGTATGTCTAATGCGTGCGAGTGCGTGCGAGTTTACTTCATCGTCATCGCCCCTCCTTGGTCTTTATCGCGCTCAGTCAATCCAACCAACCACGCGCCGCCGAGATACAAACTCATCAACGGTGCGGCGAGAAGAAGCTGCGTAAACGGATCGGTAGAAGGCGTCAACACCGCCGCGGCAACGACAGAACCGACGACGACGTATCTCCACACGCTCAACATTTGCTTGGAGGACACGATACCCGCTTGTCCGAGCAAGAGTTGAATCACGGGCACTTGAAACGACAACCCGGTGGAGAATAACAACACGAGCACGAATTCAAAGTACTGATCAATGGACCAAAGCGACTCGACCGCACCTTCGGCGTAGCCGACAAAGAATTTTAAAGCCGCCGGCACGAGCACGGCGTAGGCGAAAGCGATACCGCCATAGAACAACACCGACGAGCCGAGCACGATTGGCCCGAGCGTCTTGCGTTCGTTCAACGTCAAGCCTGGCAAGACGTACGCGATGGCTTCGTAAAGCACCACCGGCGCACCCGCGAGCAAGCCCGTGTATCCCGCAACCTTCACCGTGGTGAAGAAATACTCACCCGGACCGAGCTGTAAGAAACGAACCCCTTGTTCCTTCACCGGCTCTTCCAAAAAAATTGTCAAATCCTTGGCAAAGCAAAAGCACACCAAAATCAACGTCCCGACGACCGCGGCGCTCACCAACGCGCGCTCACGAAGTTCCTCTAAATGTTCCCAAATCGTCATCTCAACATCGTCCGGGAGCTCCTCCTCCCCGGGGTACAAAAAGCTTCGCACTTGTTCGCGCTGCTTATCCGGCTCGGGGGCTTTCACAAACGCCGCCGACTTTTGCGCCGCGGTTAGCGGCACCATTTCCGTCGAACGCATCGCCGCCGGCGCTGGCGTAGGCACCACCGGGACGTTCTCGCTCCCAAACGCTGGATCATTCGTCAACGACGTCTTAAACGACGGCGTAGACGACGCGCTCGAGCTCGAGCTCGAGCTCGACGATTCACCTTTAGCCGACCCACGCGTAATTCTCACCCCTTCGTCACCGCTCCCGAAGCGAAACATCACGCTCTCGTCGTCGTCGCCGACGGCAAAATCATCCTCCATCGATCCCGCGCATCGTCCATCGCGCGCACGCGCGCGACGGCCATTCGCGACGGCGATTCGCGCGGTGGCTGACGATCGCATGCGCTCTCTCTCGTGTGTCCCCGCAGCGCGCGGCGCGCGCGCCGCGGCGGCGGCGCTCGGTCTAGCGCACGCAAACATGTGTGCGGCGTGCGTGTGCGGCGTGCGTGCGACCGCGAGCGGTGCGGGCGTCGCGCGGCGGCGTGTGCGGTTGCGACGACCTGGGCCGCGACGTCATCGTGTCGTAAACCCTAGACGCATCTTTATCAGATGAATTTGAATTCGTATGCATCGTACACTATTAATTTTAACTCGATGAGCTGTTTTTGAAAATACTGTCTGTTGGGCACCGTCGCACGCGCGACGAGCCTCGAGTGCGCGACGCGCGCGCGCGCGGACGCCGCGGACGCCGAACGCCACCGCGCGTGCGACCGCATTTCTATCGTCATTTCACGCCGCGTTCGCGACGAAGGCACCGCCGGTGACTGCGCACCGTCGCCTGAGCTGGTGCTGGAGTGCCTCGTGGCGCTGTAATCCAACCGTCGCTTCGCGCACGTTTCGTACGCCATGAGCGATCGCACGGCGCACATCGCGCACGAATGGCTCGCTAAGTGCGCGAACGTCGTCGTCGACGCGCGGTGCGGCGACGCGCGGACGGCGGCGGGGGATGCGTCGACGTCGGCGTCGGGCAAGCCGAATCGATGGTTTAACGCGAGCTACGCGAACGCTCGCGCGGTTGACGACGCCCTGCGCGCGAGAGAGCACTCGGGCGAGGCGCACGGGAGCGATGCGGATGCATACGCGCGCGTGTTTTTCATAGATGTGTTCGTGACGTGCGAAGATGGAGGGAAGGAGCTGGTGGAGCGTTGGGCGTTTCATAGCGGAGCCGAAGCGCGCGACGTGGGCGGGAATAATCATTTCAATAAGGATTTAGAGACGAGCGTGGTATACAAGCGAGCGGTGATTATGGTGAGAACGTTGATTGCACTGTTACGTACGCTTCCCGCGCACGGCATGCGATGGAGATCGATGCGGAACATGAACGGGCGAGGAATGGGCGCCGAGGCGGCGGGACGTTTTAATTTTCAAATTCGAGAAGAGGACGACACAAAGGCATCGGTGGTGACAGCGCTCGCGGACGCACATCCTGGCAGAGATGCGGGATATAGAACATATATGTTTACCGACGTTCCGACGTCGATGGGTAAGCTTAGGGCGTGTGTGTACTTTCTAGACGCGTTGTCGATGCGAGCGCTCGAGGAGCGATGCGTTCGAGCCGCGCACGCGAGCGCAAACACGAGCGATATCGCCCTCGTCGGGGGCGACATGTCGCTGTCACCGTCGCCGACCAAAGGACATTTGGGTTCATCGCCGAAACCTGAGCGGCTGATCGTCGAGGCTGCGATTGCCGCGAGTGCGTTGGCTCGAGGGTTGCGTTTCGACGATGTCGACGTCGACGACTCGCCGACAACGACGACGACAACGACGACGCTCAAGGAGGTCGGCGGCGAGACCGCCACGAGACCACCGCAGCCACCTCACGCGATTGTGATGAAAGCATCGCAATCCTCGGACTCCATCGTCACGCAAACGCCGATGCCGAGCATCGCCATGGCGAGTTACACGAGCCCAAATCATCAACGATTTGACAACGCGCCGAGTTCGGCGCCAAACAGAGGGCCGGCGCCCATTTACGGCTTTCACGCCGCCCCGGTGCCGTCGCCGTCTCAACGAGCCGCGTCAGCGGATGTGGCGACGAAGAAAAGCATTGCATCAGCGCTGCCGCCGAGACGCCCAGAGTCGTGCTTGAAGATTGACGCGGGCACGTCCATCGACCGCGTGGATTTTACGAGCGACGCGGCGTCGACGCGGCAGCATCGTTTAGACTCGTTCTCGTCACCATCGAGGCGCGAAGGATTTGCACCGACATCGCCGCTCGCGAGTGCGCAGCCAGAATCGCCATCGAGCCCGCACTTCGCGGGTGCGACACCGATTGCGTGCTCGCCTCGCGTCGCGCGCGACTCACCCGGCGGCGGTTCGGTTGGGAAATCGTCCCGAGCGCCTTGGGGTGGATTCGTGTGCCCCGAGTCCCCATCCCCCAGCGTCTCGTCCCCACGTCTCATTCGTGGCGCATCGATGAACAGTGCACACCCATCAATGAGCAGCGCGCACCGCGCATCGTGGTCTCCGAGCTCGAGTTTAGGCACGTCGTTGCGCGACGTCGTCGGCGTCTATCCGCATTCGCCCGGCGCCGCGCAGCGAAGACTCAGCGGTGCCGCCAGCGACGGCGGCACCAGCGTCGGTGGCGCCAGCACCAGCTCACCTCACGCCGACGACACGGGCGAATTTGCCCCATTCGCGCTCGACGAAGACCCATCCGCGACGTACGTCGAGCACACGCCCGCGGATTTACTCCAGCTGCTCGAAGCGCCGCCCGCGCTCCGCCGCGCCGACGACGACATCCGCGCCCTCCCGCTCGACGCCGCCCTGGACGACGACGACGAAGACGCCACCACTGTGCCCATGCTGCACTCCGGGACGCGCCAACGCATCACCCTCGATTGGGCGCTCGAGGAAATTAGACGCATGGACGTCGTCAAGGATGCCATGCGAGACTCGTAGACGCGCGTGTAGCTCAAAACCAAAGACTTTGGATAACCTCACACACCGACGCCGCCCTCGCGCGCGCTCGCTGTGCGCGCACGCACGCGCGATGCACGCATCCACGCGCACCACCACCACGACCACCACGTCGTCGGCGTCGGCGTCGCGTCACAGCCGCGGTTGCATCGCTTCGAGGCCACGTCATCATCCAACCCGAACATCACCATTGATTGCGCGCTGTGCGTCGTCGACGCGCGACGACGGCGACGACGCGCGACCGAAACGCGATGCCCCGATGCCGTCGTCGAGTTCGTCCTCATCCAAGGCGCCCGATGTGCCAAAACTCGCGCCGTACGCGGTGCGCGTGCACACCCCACCCCCCGAGGACCTCGGGACGTTTTCGCTCGCCAAGGACGTGCACTGCGGGGACACGATCGAATGCGCCGACGACTGGTTCATCGTCAGCCGCGTGACGACGCAGTATAATTTATGTAAGGGCAAGTACGTGAAGGACGGATCGAGGCTGGACGTGCAGCGCGCGGGGAGGTACTTTTTAAACCAAGGCTTGAATAAGCTTTTGGATTTGGACGTCGGCGAAGCGTCCGATTGACGACGCACATGCGCGGATGGATGTGTCATTGCGACAGGGTGTTTCATGCATCGAGGGTGTGTTTATCGTCAATCACGCGCGGATGGCATCGCGCGAATTCTTTGCGAGAATTTCTTTTAGAAGCCGTTGTAACTCTAGCCAAAGCGTCATAAATCGCCCACGCGCGTTGTGTTTCCGTTTCGTGACACGCGACGCGAGGCATGGAGACCCCGTCGACGACGAAAGTGACGACATCGTTGTTCGACCTCACGAATGTTTCGCCGTTGAACATCACGCGCGCGTCGTGGCTTCTCGAGCCCGCGTCGCGAGGCGGGGGGAAGATGAATACGAATGGACAATCGCTCGACGGCGTGTTCCCGTTCGTCGTGTCCCCGACCGCGAGCGTGTACGCGCCGAAACCATCGATGAAAATGGCGGCGGTGGTGTCGGCGGTCGACGCCGGCGTGGTGGTGGATCGCGTCGCGGTGGTGAAGGCGACGGCGTCGGCGGCGAATGTTCGCGTCGTCGTCCCGGTCATCGTCCCGGAGCAGCGCGACGACGGCGACGACGACGGCGATGGTGATGATGCGGTGGAAGAGTCGAGTGATGTTGTATTTGAAGCGAGATTACGCGCGGCGATGGAGGCGGAGGCGAACGGGGTGGATTTGAGCGCGATGTTTGGCGCCAAGCGCGGCGTCGCGAATTCCCCCGTCGGCTCAAAGAACGCGTTCTCGACGACCACAGCCGTCGTTGAGGAGGAGGAGGCGGCTGAAGATGTAGTGATTGGCGTCGATATGGAGCCTGAAGTGTGTGTGTCGTCGCCATCGCCGCCGCCGCCGATTGAGACGACGACAGAGACGACGACGGCAGATGTCGAACCAGAGCCGGATGCGTTTGAGCGCATGCTCGCCAAGGCGTTGGATGACGCGTGCGGCGCGTCGACATCGACGTCGATGACGAATCAAATGGTAGACATGAGCGTCAAGGGAGAAGATGCGGACGCGATCAAGCCATTCGAGGAGGCGATGCCCAAGCGTGAGTTTAAGCCCAAATTCGACGCGCGGTCGCCAGAAAAGTATGAGACGGTTCCGAAACCCGAACATTCCACGAGTGCGTTGGATTTTGAGGCCAAGCTTGAGGCGGCGATGCGCGCGGCGGAACTGGGCGGAGATTTAACGGCGATATTGAGCGGACCTTCGTCCAAGGTGATGAATTCGCCGGCGGGCGCCGATGCGCAATCGAGAGTCAACTTTCGCGAGCTCGGAATGAGCAAGACGGAACTGAAGCATCACGAACTCCACGTGGCCGATAGCGACGTCGTGGTGAATTAATTTACTCAACAAGAAAGTAAGTAAGCGAGCGCTAGGCTTTCAGTGTTGTAAATGAATCAACTCGTAAACTTACACGTGCTACGCGAATGTCGCAAAGGGCTAAAATTACTAAATCAAACATTTTCATCGACCAACCGTAAGCGGGGTCATTTGCTGTAAATCAATCAACACTTGGATGCCATTTTTCGTGCCGAGCTTGGTTGCGGCACTCGTAACGACATCGAGTCCATTGACGCCACCTTCGTCCCGCTCGCGCTCATCCGGCCACAACAGCTTGGCGCTCGCCAGCCACGCGTCTGATTCACTCCTTCGCTGCTCACCCGAGGCGCGAAGCACGCTCGAGTATCTCGCGTGTAACAGCGCACATAAATGCCGAGCTTCGTAATCGAGCACGATTTCGGCGTCTTCAACCATGTGCGGGTAGTGCATCAGTTTGATGGCATTTCTGTACAAACCTTCGGCGAACATGACGCCAGCGCCGTCGCCCAATGCGCTCGCGCCCGATGTCGATCGCAGCGCCTTTGCGACGTAGACATCACCGCTCACGGCGACGGCGACGCCAACACATGGGTGCTTATCGTCGCCCAGAGCCTCGGCGCCGCTCACGGCGCGCGCGGCGTGCGTTTCAGCGAGCGTCACGTCCTCCGCTGAGATTAAGAGCTGCGCCAGCGCCAAGCGGCAATCGACGATGATTTCTTCGGCGATGACTTTCGATGCGATCGCTCCGGGAGATTCATTAATGGACACATCCGTGGCGTACTCGAGCGCGCGAGTGTAATACTCGAGCGCGCGTGCATGTGCGTCATCGTCCGCCGCACGCAAGCGTTCAACGTGCCCGAGCGTCTTCAGCGCCGTCGCCACCGCCCATCCATGCGGCGCAGACTTTGCCTCTTCAAGCGCGGCGCGATCGATAACACTTTCAGCACATCGTTCCGCGCTCGCGAACGCGTCATCGACGCGAAATCGTGTGAGAGCTGCCAACGTTCTCGCCCCAGCCAACGCCGCCGCTCGAGACGCGTCAGACAAAGCCTTCGACTCATCCCCCAACGCGCGCTCAATCACCTCCCAAGGCTTACCCTTTGCGCATTCACGACTCGTCATCAACGCCTCCATCGCTCTCGCACTCGTCACGTCCTCCGCAGACGTCGCAAACGTCATCGCTTTCGTCGTCGCCTCTCTCGCGCTCGTCGCGTCGCCTCGGCTTCGAATCAAACTCGCCCACACCGTCGACGCCCGCGACGCGCAATCCCGCGCCGCGCCGTCATCCACGCCCGAGCCAACCTTTGCAATCATCACATCCGCGTGTTCGAGCACGCCTCGTGCGTCATCGCGCGCGCCTATACATATCAACGCAAACGCGCGTTCAGTTAGTCCGACGACGTCGCTTCAGCGCGTCTTCGCGTCTCGCGCGATCGCGCGCACCTCGCCGCCAGCGTTCGACGCCGTACGTAATCATCCCCCGCGTCGTCTCGCTCGGATCCGCCGCCGCCGCCGACGACGACGACGACCACAGGCGGCGTCGCGCCGCGTCCGACGCCGCGGCGTCTCGGGTGACGCGCCGATGCGACGTCCACGACGCCACCAGCGCGCGCGACGCCGCGAGCGACGACGACGACGGGCGCGATGGCGTCGAATGCGACGCGACCGCGCCGCGCGCCGCGCGTAACGACGCCGCGCGCGCGCGGGAGAGCGGCATCTTGAGCGATGGAAGATTGATGAAAGCCGAGTCAGCGAATGCGGCACTCTTACACACGCATATTTCACGCGACAGCGCGCGACGGACGCGAACGAACGACCATGGCGACGACGGAAACGATTGAAACTCTCAAGCATTTAGTGCGCTGTGCGCGCGAAGACACCGCGGTGCTCGACGTGGAGTCGATGAAGTTTTTTAAAGCGTGGCTGGTCGAAGACTTGAAGGCGACGATTCCTCCGCCGAAAGCGCCGCCGACGAGCGCGAATATTGATGATCCTGAGCTCATGACGCCTGATAGTGATGCCACGCATACCATGGGACCGGAGCAGCCGAAAGAAACGTTGAGTGATGACGAAGAGGCGAAGATGATTGCGGCGAAGGAAGCCGCCGCGGAAGCCGTCGCGGCGGAGAAATACGACGAAGCGATTGAAAAGTACACTGAAGCGGTGGTCATCGCCCCGAGCGCGTTGACGTACGCGAAGCGTGCGGAATGTTTCATCAAATTGCGCAAGCCTAATGCGGCGATTCGCGATTGCGATGCGGCGTTGAAGATTAATCCGGACAGCGCCAAGGCATTGAAGATTCGAGGCGCCGCGCAAAGATATTTGGGACAATACGCCGCGGCGAATGCGGACTTATCGAAAGGATTGCAGATTGATTTCGATGAACATTATGGTGATATTCACAAAGTGGTGCTGAGCCGGGTGCATGAAATGCACGTGGCGGAAGGCAAGGCGCGCGCGCAGAAGGAGGCGGAGGCGAAAGCCAAGGCGGCGGAGGCGAGAGCGCGCGCGGCGGCGGATGCCGCGAACGCTGCGAACGCCGCGGGCGGTGGTATGCCGGGCGGTGGTATGCCGGGCGGTGGCATGCCGGGAGGCATGCCGAACGTACCGCCGGAAATGCTGGAAAAATTGACGTCGGATCCCGAGCTTATGAAGGCTATGCAAAATCCCAAAGTCATGCAAGCCATGCAAGCGATGATGAGCAACCCCATGGCGGCGATGCAGTACATGAGCGATCCGGAAGTTGGGCCGGTGTTGCAAAAGCTCATGGGTATGTTCGGCGGTGGTATGCCGGGCGGTATGGGCGGCATGGGCGGTATGCCGGGCGGCATGGGCGGTATGCCGGGCGGATTTGGCGGCGGCGCCCCGCCGAGCGCCAACGACGTCGATTAATCGATCAGTCACGCTCGAACGACGATGTAGCCACACGTGCGTGGGTTGATTTGTGATTGTGATTTGTAATGCACGCGCGTTTCATCGCTTTATATAATACTAACCGCCCGCTCGCCGCACGCCTCAGAAATCAACGCGCCGACGGACGATGTCAGGCGCCGCCGCCGAAGCCGGTGGGTCTCGACTTGATCGTCTCATCAAGCTCATAGATACAGGTTCGACGCCCGACGCTCGACGCGAAGCTGCGAAACAGATCGGCGAGCTCGCGGCGTCGCACGCCGGGCAGCTCCCGAACCTTCTTCGTCGCATTCGCGCGCATTTGCGGAGCAAAAAATGGGACACTCGCGTGGCGGCGTCGGCGACGATGAGCGAAATCGCCTCGCGGCTGACGCACCCGACGATTGCGTCGCTGGAAGCTGAACAAGGTGAAGGAGCCGCGCGCTCGAGCGACGCCCAGAGCAGCGCGGCGGAGAACTCCTTCACCGCGAGCGACGCCTTGGACTTGACGTTCGAGAAGTTTGACGTCGAACGCGTGTTAGCCAAAGCGGGGATATTGCTGAGCTCGAGCGGCGTCGGATGGCATCTGGAGCACGGTCCAGGGACGAAGGCGGAGCGATTGGCGGAGGCCAAGGCGAGTTTAAAACGTCGTCTCGGTATGGAGCTCGGCCCCGAAGCCGGGGCAATGATGGATGAGAATATGAAAATGTCAGATTTGGTGAAGGATGAAGACTTGCTCGATGACGACGGGGCGAGGGTTGAGGTGAAGGAGAAGGTTGCGGTGGGCGATAGCGCGGCGGAAGCGGTGGACGGTTTGACCGGCGACGTTGATTATAGCCATCTCAGCGCTCGCGAGTTAAACAAGTTAAAACGCAAAGCCAAACGTGCGTTGAGAGAAGGTTTAGCGCCGGGAGATTTCAAACGCACGAAGAAGGATGAAGACGAGGCGCGAGCTGAGCGAGAACGCGCCGAAGCCGAGGAGGACGACGAAGAACAAGCCGAAGTCGCCGCTGGAGGGTGGCCTCTAGCGCGCACGTGCGAGGCGCTGGCGTACATGATGTTTTCTGAAGGCTGGGAAGAGCGTCACGGTGCGGCTGCGGCATTGCGCGAAGTGTTGCGTCATCAAGCGGCGAGCGCAGCGGTGTGGGCGCCGCCGCCAGGCGTGAAGCTCGAACCGGGTACGATTGAACAAGCGCGCGAGGCCAATGCCCGGTGGCTGGAAGATATGTGCGTGCGCTTGTTGTGCATCTTGGCACTCGATCGGTTCGGTGATTTCGCGGGCGATGGTGCGGTGGCTCCGGTGCGTGAGACATCGGCGCAAGCGCTCGGCGCCGCGTTGTTGCCGTTATCGCCTGAAGCGGTAGACGCCGTCGTGTCGTGCACGCTGACGCTGCTCTCGCGCCCGGAATGGGAAGTTCGACACTCAGCATTGCTTGGGTTGAAGTACATTCTGGCGGCCAAATCCGAGTTGGCGCTCGATCTGCTCCCGGCGGCGTTACCCGCGGCGACCAAGGCGCTCATCGACGCCGACGACGACGTTCGAGGTGCGGCAGCAGAGTCGCTCCTTCCCGCCGCCGAGCACTTACCCTCGCACCCGCAATTCAACGAACTGTTATCTTCGCTTTGGGGCTTGCTCACCGAACTCGACGACTTGTCCCCGAGCGCGGTACCAGTGATGAAACTCATTGCAAAATTGTATGCGCTCGAGACCACGCGCGCCAAATCATCCGTGCAGCTCGCTGAAGTCGTCCCTCGTTTATGGCCTTTCGCCGCGCATCCAATCGCATCAGTACGCCTCGCAGTGTGGCAAACGCTTTCGCGTTTGTTAGCTGTCGAGCCAAACTCTACAGCGGAACTTTGGGTACAAGAGGCGTGCGCGCCGGCGATGAGGCACGCCATGCAAGGGGCGCTCTTAGATGAAGATACCGCGAGCGCCGAAGCCGCGCGCGACGCGTGGACGGCGTTGCTGCGCACCGTGCCAATCGCTATCATTGAAGCATCGTTCATGGTGCACGGTGGGAAATGGTTCGAACTCTCGACGACGGTGGTCGCCGCCCGTCCCGAAGGCAATCTCATCTTTGTCTCGCAGCCGCCGAGCGTTAAGGGTGAAATTCGCGCTGTCGCCAAAGACTGGCCGGCAACCACCGTCGGGCGCATGCGCGGTCTCGAATGTCTCGCCCGGCTCGCCGCGGTGTTCGGCTCGAACTCGCGCACAAACTCTGTGGAGCGAATGGAGGCGCATGCGGTGTCGATGCTGACGCACGCCAATGCCACGGCGCGGCTCGCCGGTGCGCACTTTCTTACGCTCTGGCTCCACGTCGTGCCGCCAGGCCCCGAACGCCCGTCGTTGCAGGAACCTGGGGCAAAGTTGGCGGCGATTTTGGCGAACACCAATCCGGCGTATCCGAGCGCGCCTTCGCCGACGTCATACGGGGAAGTGGCGCAAATGGTCAAGTACGTAAAAAGCGAGTCTATGGCGTTCCTTCGCGTAGCGGCAACGAATGGCGTGGAAGTGACGGGCGAGGTTCCTAGTCCCGAAGCGGATGGTTTTGGTGCGGATTCCGCCGCGACGCTTTCAGCAGCTGTACCACAGGTATGTGTGCTTCGATTGTTTCCTTTGTTTTTTTGTCGCGTTTACGGAGCGCGTGTGCGGAGCGTCGACGTCATTGCGTACGATCGACCGCGCTCACTCTCACGCGCAGTGCATCATAACATAGTACTGCGCGTGTCGGACGACTTCGAGTCGTGTCCAGCTCCTACATTCATACGAGAGTACAGGTTTCCCCAGTCTAGCATTGACTTGGAAGAAGTATGACTTCTCGGATATTTTTTACGTTTCGAGAGATGCGCAACGACTGACTTTATTTTATTTTGTGACTTTTCGCACACAGACAAAGATTCAAGTGGTCGAGACCGCGAGAAGTTCTCTCCACGCATCTGCGCAGCGATTGCGTGACACGGAGGCAAAACTCCACGGCTCGGTGCTCGCAGCAGCTGCCGGCGCCGCCGTGAGCTTTGGTGCGTTACCACCCAAATTGAACCCGTTCATTCAGCCATTAATGTCTTCTGTGCGCCGCGAGCGCGACTTGGAGCTACAAAAGCGTGCCGCAAATTCAGTTGCGGCGATGATTAAGTTGTGCGCCGACCGCAAGCCGTCACCGAATGACAAGTTGTTGAAGAATATTTCAATCATGGCGTGCGGGGACATCAAGGAAACGCTTCGCGCGGGCGTTAATGAAGTTCCCGAAGAGGACGTCAAAGATGCGAAGAAAAAAGGTGCAAATGGCGGAGTCGTTGACGATGAAGAGATTAGCGAAGCCATGGTGTCGCGTTTGGGCGCGGAGGCGTGCATTCGCGCGATTTGCGCATCATTCGGAGGCGACGTTTTCTCAAAGCTTCCCGTGCTCGAGAAAATCATCGTCGCGCCCGTGGTGAACGCTCCGGCTGAGTCCGCCGACGTACTCGCGTTACAAACTCTCGTAGACGGGCTGCAAATGATCAAGGTATTCGGGCCGCTGGCGCACGAATCGCTTCGCTCAAAGGTGATTGAAGTCACGCGCGCCGCATTTGCGGCGGCGATGTACGCTGACGCCGCCGTGCGAATCACCGCGTGCAAGGCTATCGCCACAATTGCGAATGCCTACCCCGATCGCGTCATTTCACCGTTGCTCGAGTACATTGTGCCTCGTCTGGAAGATGGCGAAGCCGCCGCGGAGACGGCCACACGCGCAGGATCGGTTGGATTGGCGAGCGAGCTCACCACACGTCTCGGTTCGGCTCTCGCGCCGTATTGCGTGCTCTTGCTCGTTCCCTTAATGGGTCGTATGAGCGATCCTGACTTGAATATTCGAGGCGCCGCAACGAAAGCGTTTGCATCGCTTGTGCCGCTTTTACCACTGGCACGCGGCACGACGCCGCCCGAGGAATTAACCCAAAAGCAAAAAGAGCGTTCGACCAAGGATGGTGAATTCCTCGAAGCGCTCCTGGACAATAGCAAAATCGAAGACTTCAAGCTCCCATTCAAGTGTTCGCGCACGTTGCGCCCGTACCAGCAAGACGGCGTAAACTGGCTTGCGTTTTTGCGTAGGTTTAAGCTTCATGGAGCGCTCGCAGATGACATGGGTCTCGGAAAGACGTTGCAGTCGACGTGCATTTTAGCCGCGACGACGATTGAACGCAAACAGGCTGGCAAGAAGAACTTGCCGCACTTGGTTATTTGTCCGACCACGCTCGTCGGGCACTGGGCGTACGAAATCTCGCAATACGTTGATTCTGACGTGTTGCGGCCGCTCGAATACCAAGGCGCACCCGGAGATCGCGTCGCGATGCAAAAGCACTTTTCAAAGTACGACGTCGTCATCATGTCGTACGAATCCGTACGCGCGGACGAAGATACGCTCGGGAAATTCGATTGGTGCTACTGCGTACTGGATGAAGGTCATGCGATTCGAAACCCAAAGAGTCGCATCACGCAAGCCGTCAAGGCGGTGCGCGCTGAACATCGCTTGTTATTGTCCGGCACGCCAATTCAAAACGACGTCGTGGAATTGTGGAGTTTGTTTGACTTTTTAATGCCGGGATTTTTAGGCACCGAAAAAGAGTTCAAGGCGACGTACGGCATCGCTGCTGCGCGTTCAGCCGCGGCTAAAAAAGGCGGTGGGTTATCCGAACAAGGTGCGCTCGCCACGGGAGCCTTGCATAAGCAAGTCATGCCGTTCGTCATGCGCCGCACGAAGGATCAAGTGTTGAAGGATTTACCGCCGAAAATCATTCAAGATGTCTACGTCGACCTCACCGAGGCGCAACGGAAGATGTACGACTCCTTCGAATCAAGCGACGCAAAAGATCAAGCCGTCGATGCGATTCAAAGTGGGGGCAGCGCCGAGGGCGCCGCGCAGCACGTTTTCCAGACGTTGCAGTACTTGCGCAAGTTGTGCTCGCATCCACGCTTGGTCACCGGCGACGGCGGGACGAAGAAAACTACCAAGCTCGACCCGGAAATGCGTTCACCAAAGTTCGACGCGCTCAAGCAGATTCTCTTGGATTGCGGCATCGGTGTCGACATTGATGAAGAAAAGGCGAACGGGGGTGAAGCCAAACCGAATCCCGCGTCAGGCTCGGGCCATCGCGTGCTGGTATTTTCACAACTCAAATCCTTGCTTGATTTAGTGGAGAACGAGTTGTTTTCCAACTCCATGCGCGACGTGAGCTGGCTTCGTCTCGACGGTTCTGTCGCACCGTCGCAACGCTTTGAAGTCGTTCGTAAATTCAACGCTGATCCGTCGATTGACGTCTTGTTACTCACCACTCACGTCGGCGGTTTGGGTTTAAATTTGACATCCGCCGACACCGTCGTCTTCTTAGAACATGACTGGAACCCGCAAAAGGATTTGCAAGCCATGGATCGTGCGCACCGCCTCGGCCAGCGTCGCACGGTAAACGTTTACCGCATCTTAACCCGTGGTACATTGGAAGAAAAGATTATGTCTCTTCAACGCTTCAAGCTCGACGTCGCCAACGCAGTGGTCAACGCCGATAACGCCTCCATGTCCGCCATGGACACCGGACAAATGCTCGAATTGTTCACCGCCGAAAAGGGCGCAAAACTTGGCAAGGATGGCGCACCAGTCACAGAACAGAAGGGCGCCGCAGCCGCCGCAGCCGGCGCCGCATCTGGGGGATTATCAAACATCGTCAACGGATTGGAAGAATTGTGGGACGCGTCGCAATACGACGAAGAATTTTCCGTCGACGACTTTGTCGCCAATCTCAAGAAATAAATCACCACCGAAACATCATTGGTAGTGCGACGCCATAGAAAACGCGTACGCGCGAATTGTAATTAGAACACAGGACACACACATCGTACGACTGCGCTCGGACGCCAGTCGCTGACTGTACAGCTCCCGCGTTTAAACCACCACCATGGATTACCCGCCTCACACTATCGCGCGCGCGCGACTCGCCGTCGTCGTCGACGACGACGCGATAGAACAATGTTCGCTCGCGCCTCTGGCGTTGGCGCGCGACCGTTCGCGCGCGTGCGCATCGCGTACGCCCGTGGAGCCCGAGACGCGCAACGTCGTGACAATAATCTGCGCGCGCGCGCTCAAACGCCGCCCGGGGACGCATGGCGCGATGAACTCATCGACTTTTGGCGCGAATACGCCGGCGCTAGCGCGCGGGACGTCGCCGCCTTAGTTAATGTCGCGGATAAGGTTGAACCGATGCGCAGTGCGGTGTCGATCGCCGTCGCCGGGAACACGCTGCGGCGTCTGTTGCCAGACATCGACGTCTGCGCCGTGTTCGCGCGCGAACCAGCCATGTTAGACATCGAACTCGCGTCCGCACACAAGCGCGTGTTAGAACTCCAAGATGTGCTGTGCGACATTGATCAATGCGCCGACGTCACGGGGCTCATTGAACGTCATCCAAAGTTATTATTAGTGGAGGACATTCACGCGCACGTCGAACGCGCGGTGGAGAAATTAGCCGCGCTCGACCCGCGATGCGACGCCCGTGCGGTGGTGCGCGAGTTTCCCGAGCTCATTTATCGCATTCATGCGTATGATCACGTGGAGTCGCTGCCGATTTCGATTCAGAATATGTTGCTGGACACGAGCGGAGAGGATGAGGCGCGCATGGATGAATACGACAGGCTTTGGGACGAACGCGAACGATTAGATCGCGGCGTGGATGACGTCGAAGCCACGGAGTGGATGCTCGATGGGTACTACGACGCTGATGATTTATAACGCTCGATAAGGCAGTGGCGCTGGCGCGCGGAGTCATCATCACGCGCGTATACAGTCATCCGAGACCTCTGCCGTCCGCGGCCGCGCCCGACGTCCAACCTCCACCCGAACGCCGTCATCTCGCGCTCGCACGCGCGGCACCAACGTACCAACACACCATCACGCGTGTGTGTTTTATTGTATATGTACATCAATGTGGTTTTGTAATCTTACGCGTCGTAAATGTCAATCTACGCGTCAACTTTGCGAGCGTTCCATGTCTGAGGGGAAAGAGACAAAAAAAATAAAGCTTTGCACACGATGAATGAGTCACTCATCGCGTCTTCACACCGCGACGCGACGCCCGAGACGCGCGCGACCGCACCCGGCGGCATGAGCGCACTCATCGACGCCACGAATAAGGTACGAACGACGCCGTCGCGCGCGTGTGCGTGAGGAGCTCGCGGTGGATGCGACGACACAAAAGTGTCTGTTCGAGTCCAACGATCATCATCTTCCGCGCGTCGTTGCGCATCGCTTTACGTACATCTGGCTGACGAACGCGCGCGCGTTGACTTTGTAATGGTTACACAGGCGAAGACGTCGTCTGCGAGCGCGCGATCGACGCGAGGTGGTGCGTCGAAACGCGTGAGCCACGGCGAGGGGGATGAACGCGGGCGGTCGAGCCGCGGCGCGGCGAGAAAGCTTTCGGGTACGAGCGATTCGTTCGCATCGGTGGATCAGGCGATGACGACGCGTACGCGAGATTCGAGTCAGTCGTTTAGCGGCGTGTCGATGTCGCCACCGGCGTATGAGCCCACGCCTTCGACGGCGGGCGGAGGTACGGCGGCGCGCAAGTTGAGCGCGGGGAGCTCGAGCTCTGGAAACGCCGCGTCAAAGACGACGACAACGACGACGGATTCAGATTCTTTAGCGAGCGATGGCGAACCTAAGCGCCGATCGTCCCGTCGCACGCACAAGGCGGCGGAACGCTTCGGGGAGTTTCAAAGTTGGGAAACCGTCGCCGCGGATGAAGTACCGCCATCTCCTGCCTTTGTAGGTAATCCTCGACAGCGACAAGCATATTTAGAAGCGTACGCCAAGGCACAGTATGAGGAAGAAATCGCTGCGCGTAAAGCTGCGGGTGTGAGCACGGATGGTGCGGTGGAGGACGTACACAGCCGCGTGGCGGAGCTCATGAAGATGGCGGATGAAATGTTGCCAGACGCCGCGCCTTCGCCGGCGAAGAGCCTGCATGCGAAGAGCTTACGCGAACAATTACACGAATCGTGGCAAGGTAAAGGGTATTATGCGCGATTGATGGCGCAGATGGCGTCGCCGTCTCCCGCGCGACCGAATCAACGCCCGATGCATATGCAGAGGTTACACAAGGCGCAGAATCCACCCCCTGTGGCGCGCGCCAAGGCGGAGGAATTTGAGCGCCAACAAGCGTCGTTGGTGAACATGTCCGGCGCGGCGTTATCCGGTACTGGTGGATATTTGTTTTCTAATTTACCCGGCATGGCGCCGCCGGCTGCAGTCGCGCCCAAGGTGCAAGAAGATGTGAAATCCAAACGCAAGAGCGGCGACATCATGCCGCCTCCGGGCGTGCCCAAGCGCTCTGGCGCCGACTCGTCGTCCTCGCCCGAGCCGACGAATAGCGAAGTCACGATTGAAAGCGTTACAAAGACGATTCAAAAAGCGTTGCGTCGATTATCAATGTCTCCTGCGCCGCGGATGATGGGTGCGCGAGCGGTTGATTCCTCGTCGTCGCCAGAGCTCGTCGGCATGCAGCTCAAATTTGGCTCCCCGAGTGACTCATCGAGCAAACCTACTGACGTAGACGAGGCGTTAGCGAGCGATGACATTACCATTGTTCGACGCGCGCTCAGAGAGCTTCGCCATGAGAATGAGAAGTTACGCACAGAGTTAGCGGATACGAAGAAGAAAGCGAAAATTGCCGTCGCGCGCGCCGCCGAAATCGCCAAATGGTGAAACGGCACGAATAGAAATGAATGAATGAATTACAGCGGCGCGTCCAAATACGAAGAATTAGTCCTAAACGATCCCACGCTTTCGACGTGCTTGACGAGACGCTCCAAAAACGCGTCGTTCGTAATCGTTTTATGGTCGCCGACGATGGAGACGTGCCGCTTGGCCCGACTCACTGCGACGTTCATGCGCCTGGCATCCGCCAAAAATCCTACATCGCGCGCGCGGTTCGCTCGAACCATACTAATCACCACTGCTTGTGCCTCGCGCCCTTGGAACGCATCGATAGATGACACTTCAACGCTCGCCGAATCTTGAACGTCTTCGAGCGCCGATGAGAACACGGCGCGTAACAATCGCACTTGCGCCGCGTACGGCGAAATCACCGCGATATCACTCGCTTTGACGCCAGATTTCAGCAAAAGTAACACGTGCGACGCAACAATCGTAGCCTCTCCTTCGTTAATGTACGAGCCACCAACGCGGCGTTCAATACATTCGACAGGCACGCGGCCTGCATTGCTACGCGTGCTCAACATGAACATCGGCGTTGTCGTCACGGGCGTCTGTAGCACCCCGGGAAGATGGCATAACAACCCATCTTTGACGCTTTTCGCGGCGAACAATCGTCCGTTATACGACTCTACGCTGCACCATGATGAAATAGATTCGTGTGAGCGGTATTGTGTGTCGAGCGCAACGCTCAGCACCCCAAGTGACTCCGAGGCGTCGGGACTCGACGTCGATGTCTTCGACATCAGCCTCGACATGAGAGACCGCGCTAATCCTGCCTGTGCGGCTTCACGAGAGCGAACTATAGGCGCAAGTTGCTTCGGGTCACCGATGAGCACCGCGCGTCGCGCGCGTGCGAGTGGAATCCATGTTGACGGTTCGCTCGCCTGCGCGGCTTCGTCCACGACGACCAAATCAAATGGCGGCAACGTTTGTATCGCATCCGCGCCCGCACCCGCATTTGTAGCGAGCACGACGTTTGCGCCTCGCAAAATCGATGATGTCGCAAGCTTTTTACGCTTCGTACCGGTTTTGGTGAGTTTCCGTTGGTAGGCTTTCAAGGCGTCGATGTCGGCTTCAAGCGTTGCCCGCTCGGCTTTGGACATTTTTGTCCCGTCGTTTGCGCGCTGCATCATGCGCCGTAACCGCAACGCAGCATCCTGTGAATCCAAACGCTGCTGCGCGAAGAATGCTTCGCTATATGCCGTGACTTGGGCGTCTAGGGATGAGGATAACGCGGTGGCGCTGATGCGCTCGGGCGCGCCTACGCGCACCGGACGGACGCCCGCGACGCCCGCCAAACGCTCAACCAAATTATCCACGGCTAAATTACTTGGCGCGCACGCGAGCACGCGTTCGCCTCGAGCGATGGCTTGGGCGATGATTTCGACGACGACGGCAGTTTTACCCGTACCTGGTGGGCCTTGAATGCACACCACGGGGTACTTGGACGTCGACGCCGCGCGAGAGGCGACGATTTGAGACGCGTCAAATGTTTCGGCGCTCGGCGTCAACGGAAAGATATTGGCGAGGGATTCGACCGATACCGTCTTGACCGTTGCGCTGGTGGCCGCGTCGACATTGTCGATAGTGTTCACGTCGTCCTCGCGCCATTCAGCGGTGCGGGAAGCATCGAAAACTGCATTGATGACGCGCAAACACGCCGGATTTGACCGCGTCGCCGCCGTCGCCGCCATCAACGCGTCCAACGCCTTGACTTGCCTCTCATACGTCGTCACATCCGGCACGCGCGCTAGACTTAACACCTTACCCGCCAATTCACGAATAATCCCCGTCGCATCGCGCTCGTCGTACTCGAGCGTGATGGATGTCGCGTCGTGCAAACGAGCCGAAACGCGTGCGTCCATGGCGTCGCCCAAAAAGCGCACCGTCGCTTCCCGGGACGTCGAAACCGCAACATCGGCTTCGGCTTCATCAAAGCTGTCGTAAGACGGCTTAGCGTCACTAATATTCCCGATGACATCGATGGAGACGCGGTCGCCCACGGTGAGGGCGTGGTTTGGGATATCTTTGTCGTTGAACGACTTGAAGACGAGGAGCGACGCGCCGTCGGCTCCGCGCGTGGCGCCGACAACGACCAATCCGTTCGCAACGTCTCGCGCTCTGTACTCATCGCTCGCATCGTCATCATCATAACGCACCGACGAGGTGGATGCGATTTCCTGTTCGCGCTCGAGTGATAATAACTCTTTCCCTCTATTCACAAACGTCGACACGCGGTCAATCATCGCCGACGTCGACGCATTCTTTACATCTTTTGCGTTTTTCGCCTTCGCCTTGCGTTTATTTTTCTCCAATACCACAGACGCGCGTAATTTTGTCCATGTTTCACTCGCCTTGGCGGCGCTATCGCCCCCGAGCGCGCGAGATAACGCATCGTACGCCGAGCGAAGAAACATTGGATTTGTCGTCGGTCGGTGCGCCAACGCCAGGCGAACGTTTTCACTCGGTGCCGTGCCCCTCGCGCTCGCCGCAATCTCGCGCGTGACATCGAACGTATCAAAAGAAAACGATCCTTCACCCTTTAACGTCTCGAGCACGACACGATCGGCGGCGCGCGCGCACGCATCCTTCAACCACGCGAGCGCTTTGGCTCCGCCGAGCGCGGCTCCGCCCACGGGCTCCTTCCCCAGCGCCGCATCCGCCTCACGTTCGCGCGCGCGAGACATGGATGACATCGTCGCCGATGTGCGTTCGTCCGCGCTAGGCCGCGGCGATGCGCGAACGCGCGTCCGTGCGCGCGCGACGTGGCCATCGCAGTGCTGTGGTCGGTGCACTTTTTCGCACCACTTATCCACAACCACGCGCCTCGCGCACGCGCCGTCGAGCGCCATCGAACGCGCAAACATGCCTGCGCGACGCACTCGGCGATGTTCCGTGCGCGAACGCGTCGATGACGGCGCCAGGCGCGGATGAGCCGCGACGGGATGCAGTCAAGCGCCAGCAAGTGTGGACAATCGTCATTCAATCGCGCGGCGAGGCGACGCGACGCGACGCACAACTCCGCGCGTCCGCGGCGGCGTTCGTTTGGTGCGGGCGATTCAAGTGCGCGGCGCGCGCGGCGCGGCGCAAATCGAGGCGCGACGCGCGACGAGACGGCTGGATCTGTGCATTTGATTGCGTCGCTCGAGGTTGCGCGAATCGATTCATCATGGCGCACGCGGGCGCGGCGTCGCTGTTTCACACCGTGTTCCGGCGCGCGTTCGAACATGCGTTAGATGATCTCGCACAGACGTGCGCGCGCGCGGCCAAGGCGACGGAGGCGGAGGCGGAGGCGGCGACGGGAGCCGCGCGAGAGGCGGCGCGCGCGTGGGCGACGTTTGACGCGCGCTATCGCAAGCACACGGTCGCGGAAGACGACGTACTGCTTCCAACGTTGGCGAGTAGAATTGATAACGTCGCGAGCGCGTATGAGTTCGAGCACGAGGCGGAGGAATGGTTGTTTGAGGAGGTGACGCAGTGCGTGGAGGCGTTGGCGCGAGCGACGACGAGGGAGGAACGGACAGAGCTCGGGGCGAAAGCGGCACGCATCGTGCACGCGACGCGCACTACGTTAAAGGCACATTTAGCGAAGGAGAGTGAACACGTGTTACCGATGTTTGAGGCGAAATTTAAGCGCGAAGAACAGGCAGAGTTGGTGTGGCGGTTTATCGCGAAGTTGCCGACGACAGACGTCCGGGACATGTTAACTTTCGCCGCGGACGAGGCTCGAGGGGATGAGATTGATGCGCTCGAGCGTGAAATGCGAGCGAACGTGACGTGTGCTGCGGCCGCTGGCTTGCGCCGGGCGTTGTCGAGCGATGGGAGAGCGGAAGCAAAGGCGACGCCAATATTATGCGCGCTCTTTGACGGCGCGAGCGACGACGACGCAGAGGGGCCGACGACGACGACGACGACGAGCGGACGTGCAGGTGACGATGCCAATGGTGAAACTGAAGAGCCCGCGCGTAAGCGCCGACGACAGGCTGACGTCGCGTCAACGACGAGCAAGCAAAAGGTGCTTCCTATTGACCATATTTTTCAGTTTCACAATGCCTTGCGTCACGAGCTGCGACGCTTGGAGAACGACATCTTAGCCATCTCCACCGAGGGCACAAACGACGACGACGAACGCTTAGTACGCATGATTGATGGGCGGTTTGTTTTCTTGCGCGGGGTATACGAGGCGCACTCGATGTCTGAAGATGACATCGTATTTCCTGCGCTCGAAGCCAAGAGCGCGTTGCACAACGTCAGTCATTCGTACACGCTCGATCACAAGCAAGAAGCTGAGCTCATGCACGACATCGTGACGTTGATTGGCGAAATGCGTGCATCGTTTACGGGCGATGGCAAAGCGAAGGGCTTTCGTGAAGGTTTGGTGGAGTCGTTGCAGCAGGCATGTGTGGCGATGCGTGTGTCGCTCGAAACACACGTCGCCAAAGAAGAATCCGAGCTTTGGCCACTCTTCGAGAAGCACTTTAGCTTTGAGGAACAAGAGAAAATTGTCGGCCAAATTATCGGGCGCACGGGGGCTGAAGTTCTTCGCTCAATGTTGAGTTGGGTGCGCAATGCGTTGAACGACAACGAACGCGAAGGCATGATTTCTTCCATGCGACACGCGACTCAGAACACACGTTTCGCGCAATGGCTAAACACGTGGTACGAAGGTAAGACGGACGGTATCGAAGGTGGCGACGACTGGGTGAAGAGCAAACCTGGCGAAGAAGAAGTGGTTGAAGCGGAAGCAGCGGAGCAACCGCCCGTGGCGCACGAAGGCATCGGGCACGTGCAAGATTATTTGCGCTTACGCGCCGGGACCGTCGACACCGATACATTCAAGCCCGGTTGGGAAGATATTTTCAGGATGAATCAAATACAACTTGAAGACGCCGTGCGCGCGGTGAATCGCGATGATACTTTGGCTCCCGAACGCAAGGCGTATTTGATACAAAATCTTCTCGCGTCCCGATGGATCGTCGGTAACCAGTTACAAGCTCAACAAGAAAAGACGAGCGGACTAAGCGCTAACGGCGGGTCGGAAGTGAAAGAACCAGTGTGTCAACCCATTGATGACGGGCTAACTGGCGGTTGCAAGCATTACAAACGCAAGTGTAAACTCGTCGCACCGTGCTGCGACCAAGCGTTTACGTGTCGATTTTGCCACGACGATGTCAGCGACCACACCGTGAACCGATACAACGTCAAGCAAATGGTGTGCACGGATTGCAAGGTGCGACAACCTGTCGCTGCTGAGTGTTTAAATTGTAAGACGTCTATGGCGAAGTACCACTGCAACGTGTGCAACCTATTTGACGATTCTTCGGCGGCGATTTATCATTGCCCGTTTTGCAACGTCTGTCGAAGAGGCAAAGGCCTCGGTGTGGACTTCTTTCACTGTATGAAGTGCAACGCGTGTGTGAGCTTACAACATGGTAAGCACGAATGTTCGGAACGAGGCATGGACACTGAATGTCCGGTGTGCAAGGAATTTTTGGCTGAGTCTGAAACTCCGGTGAAAGAGTTACCATGTGGCCATCTCATGCACGCCACGTGCTTTACGACGTACACGCGCCACTACTACACGTGCCCACTCTGTCGCAAATCATTGGGTGACTTTTCGGTGTATTTTAGAATGATTGACGCAATTTTAGAAGACGAAAGCGAACATAGTATGCCGACGTCAATTGAGGGGAAAATGCAAAAAGTTCTCTGCAATGATTGCGGCAAAGAATCCGAAGCCAAGTTTCACTTTGTTTATCACGCGTGCGCAAACTGCCGCAGCTACAACACTAGAGTTTTAACGCATTAGAAGAGCGGTGTAAGAGTAACAACATTTTAAAATTACAGCGCAATTTTGTTCTTAAAGTCTTCGACTTGTATCTCATCTGCGATTTCGACGGTGTCTTGTTCCTGCACTTGACCAGCTTTTTGCTTCCAGTGCGCGAGCTGCTGACGAAGCACCTGGACTTCTTTCGTGATGACATTTTTGCCGTTGTCGTTCTTGATAGTGCGCACACGCGTCGCGTACGTGAGAGAGTTCTGCGTTTCCTCAATGTTTCCATCCGTCGGCGACACGTTGACAAACATGAGCGTCTTGCAATTTCCACCAATGGAATCGCTGAGTAACATCGTCAACTTATGGTTACGATACGGAATGTGTGGCTGCTCAGATGCAAGCGCAGAGATGACATCGCCAAGCGCTGAAAGCGACTTGTTAATAGCTTGCGCCTCTTTGAGTGTGTCTCCCTCGGCGCCAGACTTTTTCACACGTTCACTTCCAGCTAAATCGACAAACGAAAGTTTGCCTTTTGTGATCGTACCTGTTTGCGAGTCCGTGGTTTCGATGATGAGCGAAAAGATTAGGTGCGACCGACTAGATTCGACGTTCATCTTAGTGCCTGCTGTTTTGCGAACCTTCAAGCCTGTTTGGATGACATCCAATATGTCATCCTCGTTGCTCACCTCTGTGACGGTGGCGTTCGGCACTGTGACCCAACCCTTCGTGTCTTTTTTGATGTCAAGTTTCGGTGCGTCGCCCGCGCCTTGTGGGCGAAGTAGATCAATCAATTCGTCGCGATAGAGCTCGAGCATGTAGCACTCCATCTTCACCGAGCATTTTCCTGAATCGCGATGAATACACCGCATGACTTCTCGCATCGCGCGCGGCGTCAACCCAGGATTTTCGTCATCACCATAAATCGTAAACGTCTTTCCACTACCCGTTTGTCCATATGCGAAAATACACACGTTGTACCCATCCATGGCACTTTGCACCAAATACTTTGTATCTTCGAACACTTGCTCTTGGGAAGACGTAGCCGGAAAACATTCATCAAACTGATACGACCTGTCCTTCTTCTCTCCACGCCATGGATGCGCGCACGTAAACTCATCCGGCATCGCGAGCACTGCTTTTTGATTTTGCGAGCTTTCAATGCCAGTTAATGGACGCGTGCGGGCGTAGACGCGAATCTTACCCTTCATATCTTCCAACATGTTGAAGTATCGCCGGCGCAGCAGTACTTCTTGAGAATACTTTTCTTCGAGCTCTTTAATTTTTTCCGCTTGACTCGCCATGAGTTCGCGCGTTGTCGATTCTTGACTGGCAAAGTGTGCTTTCAATTCACGTAAATCATTGAGTTCCTTCATCATTTCTTCGGTGAGCGCCGCCTTTTGCTCATCTTGCGCCGAGCGCAACGTGTCAATTTCGCGCTTGAGCTCACCCACCGTCGCCTCTGATGCGTTGTACAAATCTTTCAGCTCGCTTATTTCGGCTTGCTTTTCCGCATTTACGCGTGCGAGTTCATCCGTGTTCGTAGCTTCAGTACGCTTTGCCTTTTGTTCCAAAACCGCCACAGTTTGCTGCAGTTCAAATAACTGCGCCTCGCCGTCTCTCGCGCGCTTAGTTTCAATATCTAACTCATCTTGAAGTTCCTTGATTTGAATTGATGACAAATCACCGAGTCTGTCTGCGACGGCATCCGCACGCGCCGGTGCAGCGTTTCTTTCATCTCTCAGCTGTTGCTCAAGCGATTTCATCATTGCCGCGATGTCCATCTTGGCTGCGCGCTCGGCTTTGAGTCGATCGTTTGCTTCGTGAAACGCTTCATTTATGTCTCCAAGTTGTGCCATCAACGCCGAGCGCTCTGCGTTGGCTTGCTCAAGTTTATGAGTTAAATCGCGAATTTGACGTTGCGTACTCACGCTGTCGCCGGCTTTGGCTTGATTCGCGAATGCCTCGTTGGATGCCGCGGCGAGCGCGGCGTCAGACGTTGAATTCACCGCCTCGCCTCGGGACAATGCGTCCATCGCCGTCGCATCCTTGGCTGGCGTTGCGGCATTACGGTCGGCTAATTTTTTCATCATCACGTCGTTGATGTGCGTTTGCAACGCCATGCACACCGATTCGCCTTCTTTTGTCTCGAATTGAAACACGTGCAACGCGCCAGAGACACGCATTTTGAAGAAAATCGCGTGCGGCGCCGAACCGAATTGCATAATGTCACGCAAATCTGCTGTATACAAGTATTCCATCGGTTGCTCGCGGAAAAAGTGCACGCCGCGTTTGTTAATGCCGATAATCAACTTACCAGGAAGTAAGCCAATGGGATCGTCGACGCGACGCGCGGGGAAAAATGTTGAATTTCCATACGGCAACGAGCGAACCATGCGCAGTAACGCCAGTCGAGCCTCATCCGAGCTCAAACCTTTCACAGGAACGTGTTGACGAGCAATGTGCTCGGCCCAGTCCGAGGAAGAACGCGTGTTGCACATGACGCGTGGCAGGTACTTGCCAAGCGTCATCGACAGCGTCGCCACGTCTTCAATGAGCGTCGGCCCTTCGTCGGCTTGAACTTGCAACGCTGCTAATAATGCAGCATCGTCACGCGAGAGGGGATAATTACCCATGATGAAATCATGCTTTGCTTGAACGTAAGAAAGTAACACAAACGTAGGTTCGTCGATGGTTTCGTCAGATTCGCGGAACATGCGTTTTTTGAATAATACGCCCGTCGTCACCGCGCTAGCTTTGCTCGGCGTCGCGTCAGTTTTCATTTTTCGAATATCCCCCAGAGCGTCGCTCACGAATCCACCATCGCCAACGTCACGATGTTCTTCCGAAAGCAAGCCATCTTTACCGCTGGATGTGATTTTTCCAAAGAACTTGCGCACGGTGAACAAAGAAAACGAGGCGTGATTTTGTAATTTAATCACACTCGCGAGTTCCTCCACCGCCTCCTTCACTGTCGTCGTCATATCATAAGGCAAGTCCTCGAACGTGCCATCCAAAAACGATATCACCACTCGCAGTTCTTCATTCTTGGCGAACGCGACGATTTCCTCTGCGGAGGGTGCGTGACGACGCATCGCGCTCTTGCTCGTCCGCTTCATCGTGTGCAACGCCGCGCGCGCCAATGGCTGCACATCCACCACACCCCGACTCGCAACCTCGTTCATGTATTCGGAAATAAATCCAATAAAGTCTCTCGACGGTGCGAACAGCGCAGCAAAGATACGAAGCAGCTCCCACGCCTTGCGACGGCTCCGTTCGCCCACGGTTGAACGCGTCGCTCTAATCAACTGCGCGTACATTTCATCCGCCAGCTCCTCGCGCTTAATCACCTCCTTCGCGATTTTTTGCACCGCCGATGCAAAATCCTCACTATTTATATCTTCATGCTCGTTCACGAGCGTCGTTAACACGGCGTTGAGTTTGACGCTCTTCGCTTGATGATCCGAAGACAGTCGCAACATCGACGTCGTCAGCGGCGCGCCCGCGCACGTCAACGCGTCCATCAGCGTCGCCTCACCCACCGGGCTCGTGGGCGAATGAGGCACGTCATCACCATTACCATCATCGCGTGTCGCTTTCGGTGACCGCTTCCCGACGCTCGCAATGCGCGATAAGAACCCTCGCGAACCGCTACGTCCTCGCGCCAGCGCATCCAACGCGAACCGCTCGCGCAACCCACCCGCGGCATCGATGGCGTCGTCTCCCGGCACGTACGCGCGCGCCGGCGACGACACCGCGATCGGTGTGAGTTCCATTGCGCGCGGTGTCGACTATCTTCGCGTGTGCGACGCACTGAAGACGAAAGTAGCTCAAAGATTAATCAATCGTTTGGGACAAAAATAGATTCACACTCGCCGGGGGGTATGCGTCGACTGTCTTCACGCGTTCGCGAGCGACGCAAATTGATGCGCGCGCACGCGTTGTATTGCGTGCTACGACGCGAGAGCGCGGCGATGGCGGGAGGGATCGATGCCGCGTGGAGCTCTGAAGGCGAAGGGCGTTGGATAACTGTCTCTCGTCCCTTGCGTCCAAATGTTTGTACACGCGGCATCCATGCAATGCAGGATGTGAACTTTATGCGTACGACGAGTGGGCATGTAAATGTTTGTATTTAAATACCCGCGAGTGTTCGAATGAATGTGAGTGGATGAATGATGTGTGCTAGCGGGGGATGCGTCTATTGCGGAGCGGCGGCTCGAGCGGCGGCGATACGCCTGTCGCGGCGTTCAGCCGCCCAGGCGTGATACCAGCGCAACGCATGATCTCGCGGTGGACCGGCGAGAACGCCGTCGACGAATAGTGCGTGCGCGTCGCTCGCGTAAACGCCGACGCCATGACAAGCTGAAACGTTTTTTACGCGGCCGCCGTGCTTTGCTCGCTGCGCCTCGACGTCGATGGAGAGTTTCACAAACGCGTTTGTGCGCTTGCGATGTAAGCCAAGCGGGGCGATGATGCGCTCGAGGGCTTCTAGACCCTCGTGTGTGGCACCGAGACGCGCGGCGTCCGCGGCGGTGGGCGCGAGGAGAAACAGACGCCACAGCACGCGATCGACTTGAAGGCGAGTGGTGCAGTTGAGCATCATGCACGCCACGAGGAGCTTCCATTCGTCTTGCCACAAGATTTCCTCGAGTAAACCAAAGGGTGAGAGTGGTGGGGCCCACCAATGGCGCACGGGATCAGGTCCACTTCCAGGAGAAACTTGGACATCGCCGATTTGGACTTGCGTGGACGATTTCGGCGTCTTCATCTTATCGTCGTCGTCGTCGTCGTCATCTAATGCTACTACTTGTACATGTCTATGATGATCAGCCACGATGGCGCGCGCGTCGGTGAAATTGTCGTTTTCATCATTCGCAAGCGGATCTGGCGCGAGAGTCAATGGACTACGGACTTCGCCGCCGTTGGCGACGACGCGCGAAAAACTTCTGCGCACGGGCGTCGTCCCAGCTTCACCATCAAATGCCTCGGGCCATAGAGCCGCACGAAGCAATTCCGTTTGATCCGTCAAGCCGTCTTCACCGACGCGCGCCTCTCGAATACCATTGCCACCGTGCGATGCGCGCGGCCACGACAATTTATCGCACTCTACATTGACGGCGTTTAGAACATCCATACCGTCGCGATAGCGAGACCCATCGGGCGCGACAAATTCCACCATCCATGGAAAATGTTTCAACGAACACGCCCCACTCGCCGTACCACGCGCATCGGCGCGAGAGCGGTTGATGGCTGGAATATCCTCCGCCGGTCGAACCGCGAGTTCGGCACGCCATCCATCCAACGCCTTTGCGCTTCCTTTCGATTCCGCAGCTCGGCATCGTAAGACGTACAACTGCCGCGCGGGCTCGTACTCGCGGTAATAGCACAAGTGGGCACATAAATGATGCGGACTTTGTGTGGCCGCCATGACTGGACATTTCGCTCTGAGCTCGTGTAAACCCTTTGGAGGCGAGTCGAATTGCGTAAATGAGGAATCGAGCGCCGCCTGCGTTTCCTCTGCAACCATCTTCAGTCGCTCTTTATCGCGGCGAAATCCTTCGGGGTCGATGCGCCGAAAAAGCATTCGCGCTTCTCGACGAATTGCGGTCAAGTTATCTCGGGCGCGCGCGACTTCGGGCGCGCGAGATTTCACTCGACACGACGCATTGACGTGTAGACGATGAATTTCTTGGAGCATATTTTGCAATACGTCCCCTGCGCGCGCGATGGCGTCCTCTGCGTCGGCTTCAAACGTCAGCACATCTTCCTTCTTACACTCCGGTTTGAATTTCACTCGAGGCGACGCCGTGACGCGACGCTTGGCAGCCGGGGAATCAAACGACGTCGCGTTTGGCTCGTCGAGCTCGTCTCGTCCCCTCCGCTCGCGTCGTCTCTGCGGCGTCCGCGCACCATTCGTCGCACCATCCGCGCCTTCAAACGCTAACGACGATAACGCATCAATATCCTCCGTCACATCGACGTCATTGCCCTTGTCATCGTCAGCGACGACATCCCGCGGCGTCGAGCGTTCAAACGCGCGCACCGCGCCTCTAAAGTGCCTCAACACCTCGTGCGCCGCGCGCTCGTGCGCGTCGTGCGCATTCTTAATCTTCGCAATCGCGAGGTACTCTTCCAGCGCATCCCCAGCCGCGCGCACGGCGTCGCGTAACGTCGCGTGCGCGGTCACCGTGGCGCCATCCACGCGGGCGACAGCTGGAGTTGGACTTGGATTTGGCGCGAAATACTTGGAGCGCACGACCGCGCGCGATGCGGGCGACGGCATCGACGCACGGGTGCGTGTGCGCGTGCGTGTGTGCGTGCTTAATCACAGTCGCGAGCGACGGGTGGTGGACATGATGGCGGAGGCGTCGCGGTCTCGCGTAGAGGCGCGGCGGTG
>Ga0181564_10000306_pt1 | contig 41528 bp, 29 predicted proteins | sample 011ome_24_FD_134512 | JGI IMG/M metagenome (GOLD analysis project Ga0181564, IMG submission 134512) | Coastal salt marsh microbial communities from the Groves Creek Marsh, Skidaway Island, Georgia - 011513CT metaG (megahit assembly) | ecosystem: Environmental > Aquatic > Marine > Intertidal... | reverse complement strand
GACGACGACGACGACGATCGACAGCTGCGAATTTGAAAACATCGTCTCCCTAAACCCTAAACCCTAGTGATACATTGGTGGCGTCACACGGGTTTCTTCAGCCCACGATTGGATAACGCCGCCCGCGCACCGCGCCGCGCGCCACCGTCACCGTGTCCCTCGCCGCGTGACGTCCGCGCCGAGCATGCTCGCACGCGTCTCATGCACCGCCCCGAGCGCCGACCGAGGCGCGATGGCGACGACATCTTCATCATCATCATCATGGCGCGTCGAAAAGCAAAGATGGACCACGCGCGGGGATTCATTCAAGCGCCGCGCGTCGAGCATCGCGCGCGGCGGCACCCGGCCGGTGGTGATCATCGACAACTACGATAGTTTTACGTACAATCTGTCGCAATACCTCGGCGATTGTGGATGCGAGCACGTGGTGTATAAGAATGATGAGAAAACCGTGGATGAGATTCGCGCGATGAACCCGCGCGGGGTCATGGTGTCCCCGGGCCCCGGGCGCCCTGAAGACAGCGGAATCTCCCTCCAAGCGGTGAAAGAGCTCGGTCCAGAGTTTGGGGTGTTCGGTGTGTGCATGGGGCATCAATGTATCGGTCAGGTGTTTGGTGGGAATATTGTGCGCGCGCCGACGGGGTTGATGCACGGCAAGTCGTCCCCGGTGTTTTATAAAAGCGACGAGGATACCATTTTGCGTGGATTACCCTCGCCGTTCCAAGCGGCGAGGTATCATTCGTTGGTGATTGATCGCGAGGGGTTTCCAGATGGCGAGCTCGAAGTCACCGCGTGGACGGAGGATCAAACCATCATGGCGGTCAAGCATAAAAAGTACCCGCGGATCCAAGGCGTGCAGTTTCACCCCGAGAGCATCATCACCGAAAACGGGTTGTTGATTATTAAGAATTGGGTCAACATGATCAACGTGGTGTGATGATGTGACAGCGAGAAGAGTTTGGCGATGAATAATTAACCATCACGCGTGTGATGCGTGGTCGACGAGTGTGATTGATTTTAATGAGAGATTTATTTTGAGAATTTCATAGGAGGCGACGTCGGTGCCTACCCACCCCGCACACGTCGCCTCTCTACAATAAACAACATGTCCTTCGCCTTACGATGTACGTTCCGCGCCGCGATCGCGCACGCGCGTCCGTTGACGCACGCACGGGCGTTCCGTGCGCACGGTGCGCCGCGAATCACGCGCACCATGGCGTCGGCGGCGGCGAATGAGCCACCATTGTCAAACATCACCGTCAAGGATTTACAAGAGCTCCTCGAAGTCGCCGACGACGACGTTGTGTTCTTGGACGTGCGCGAACGCGATGAATGGGACGCCGGGCATTTACCGCGGTTCGAGCTCAAGGCGCTGAGCGCAGCGGGGGAGTGGTTGCCGACGATGCAGAAGGAGATCAAGCCGGATGCAAAGGTTGTCGTCATGTGCAAGCTCGGCGGGCGATCGATGCGCGCGAGCGAGGCGTTGGTCCAGATGGGGTTTACGAACGTGAAGAACGTCGTGGGTGGGTATGAAGGGTACAAGACGGACATCGGGGCGTGAGATGGGTGGCGACTATCGCGCTATTAATATAACAGACCTTTTTTTGTTCGTTTCTCTGTTTCTCCGCGTGTTTCGCGTTTCGAGACAAAGCTATGCGGCTGCGGCGTGATCTATATCGTCGTCGTTGTCAAAATCGTCGACGTCCCAGTGCGCGCCGATGGGTGTGCGTTCGGCGGCGGCGGCGAGCAAGGATTCGTGCCAAATTTCATAAGAGTACGCGTACCTCGCCGGTTTTCCGGGACGAACTTGCTTGGCGAAAAACGACAGCGGTTGCCCATCGAGATGGTGCGCGAGCGGTACTTTCGTGAACCCGACATCTAATACATACTCGTCGAACAACAGCACGTTTTGCTTGTAGTCGAACGTGTAGACGTCTTCGGTGTTGTAGTACAGCGCGCTCGATTGTTCGACGTCAGACATAATTCTACATCGCTCGTTGACGCTTACGCCCGATGCAAACGGACCCCCAAGCCGAGACGTGCACTCGTTTATTTCCCCATCAGTAGCATCAGGCGCATCCTCAGGCGCGTGTGCGGCTAATATCGTCAATGTCGACCCGAGTGGGGCGTAGTAATACGGTACGCGCGCCAACATGTCGATTTGCAAACTCGGCGTCAACGCCTTAAAAAATTGCTGCCCTGCGTACACGAGCGCGCGCGGCGGCACGTTCACAAACGCCTTGTGAAACTCACCACCCGTCAAGAGCTCATCGCACCGCACGCGCTCTTTAAATCGCCCTTGCACAAGCACCTGAAACGTACACCGCTTGCGCGTAAACCAATCCTCCTTTGTCCCGGACGCCGATGCCGCGACGCCTTTAAATCTACACACAATCTTCCCCACGAACAGCTCCGTCTCAAACGACATCGCAGTCTCAGTATTCACCGGTACGTTTGCATCCACCACGCGCACGCGCGCATTCGGGTTCTCACTCATCAAACAAGGCCCGTTTCGCGTCGCCCAACCATCCGTCGTCCGCGTCGTCGTCCGCGCGCTCGCCCGCACGAACACTGGCCGATGCGGCCACGTATTCACGGGCGGCAATCGACGTCGTCCGCGTGGAAGCACAGAAGACACCGCAACTTCGTGTCTGTATCGCACATTGATCCCATCCTCGTCCTCGTCGTCGCCGTTTCGTCCTCGTCGTTGACCGCCGCGCGGCGCGTTCAAACCACCTCTCACGCGCGCGAACGCATCTTGCACCACCGCCACGACATCAAACCCGATCGTGCGCGATGATAGCACGCGCAACACGCCTTCACTCGTGTACCCACGCGCGCGCATCTTCCCCAGCGCGTCGCTCGGGATGGTGACCTGCCATAACACGCTCGCGATTGGAAGCAACATCACTCCAGCGGTCGTTCCAGTGAGCGCCGCCGCGGTGAGCGTCACGGCGAAGATGATCGCCGCGCCGCACGAGAAATGCGCGAGCCACGTGAGCGTGGCGCGCGCGTGCGCCAGTCGCGGCAGTCGCGGCATCGCGCGAGCGGCGAGCGGCGAGCCGTGGAGTTGTGTCGTTGAAGCCACTGTAAAAGTGCATCACTTCATGGCGCGCGCGTGCGGCGTCGCGCGCGCGCAGGCATCCGCCGAGGGATGGCGCGATCGAGCGCACGCGTTGCGATGGCGCCGTCATCGTCATCGCCACGCCGCTCGCCCCTCGGTGGCGGCTGCAGATGCGACTGGAGGTGTCGGCGTTGACGATGAAGTGTCAAAAATGCTCAACGCACCAGACGTGGCGCTGGCGCGCCGCGCGGCGCGCGCGGCGATGCGCGTCATCGCCGGCAATGCGACGGTATCGATCGCGAGCGTCAAGCACGATCGCACGGTGGCGACGACGGTGGATATCGCGGCGCAGGTGGTGTGTAGAGAGGCGTTGGGCGACGCGGGCGCGGCGTTCGTGGGCGAGGAGACGATCGTCGACGGCGATGAGGATGCGCTGCGCGCGGTATCGCACGCCGCGTCGCGCTCGGTCGATGATGTTCGCGCGGCGCTGGAGGAGTGCGATGGGATTTTGAGTGCGCCGAGGTATTGGTGCTGCGACCCGCTGGACGGGACGAAGGCGTTCATCGAAGCCGCGGACTCGGGAAAACAATACGTGTTTGGTTTGGCGCGCGTCGATGGCGAACGCGGCAATGCGGACGTGGCGGTGATGATTGCGCCGAAATGGTACGACGGCTGTGGGGTTGAGTTGGTGGCGATGCGTGGTGGGGGATGTTTCGCGCGTCGATTGGACGCGGCGAATGATGCGTTTGCGCGCGTTCGCGCGGGACAGCCGAATGATTTGAGCGACGACGCCGTGCGCGTGGTGATTTCGCAGCACGAATCGTGGAGTGCATTGCCCCTCGGCCGCGCGGGTGTGCGACCGAAATCAATCACACCGCTGTGCTGTGGCAGTTTGTGCAAGTATGTCGCCGTGGCGCTCGGTGAGGCGGACATTTTCATTCAGCATCCAAAAAGCAACGGCGACGAATATGTGAACGCCTGGGATCACGCCGCCGGCGTGTTGTGTTGTCAGGAAGCCGGCGCTATTGTGTCTGATTGTCACGGAGGTGTGCTAGATATGCGAGGTCCCGATGAGGAGCGGCGCAGAAGATTTGTGCCGGCTGGTGGAGGTGTCGTCGTCGCTTCGGCGAGCATTCACACTGACGTCGTGCGCGCATATCGCGCCGGGTTAGAGCAGTAGATTAGTATAGCAATTGATTGTACATTAATGTTGTTTGTTTAATTTGGTACTGCGGCGGCAAGGTATGATTGCGCGCGTTTGAGCTCGCTCATCGCTTGCGGATTCCGGCTGATTTCGTCCCGAAGCGCTTTGCGCATGTCGTCTCGCTTGCGCTGCAGGCTTTTGAGCGCCTCGTCGCATTTTTTATGATTCACCGATGAATTGTGCTGATCATCATCGCGCAACACACCGAGTTCGCAAAGCTTTGTAAACCTGGATGCAATTTTCTGATGACTACTGGTATTGAGGAGCGCGAGCTCGTACGCGTCTCGTAATCGAACATCGGCGTCAACGCGCAAGAATTCTCGCCGCGCACTCAATTCATCCGTCATCGCTGACACGCGACTATGCGCATCGCGAGTATCTTTGCACTCGATTTCTAAAGCTTGAATCTTCGGTTCAATCTCCTTCGCCGCCTTGCGTGTGTCGTGCAACCTTCGACAGATGTCTGAGCGCGCTCGTTTTGCCGCCGCGACAACTTCAGCCTCACGAACTTCTTCCCCATCGGCCTCAATCTTCGCTTGCAACGCATCTCCTTTGGCGATGATTAATTCGCGTCTTTTCACGCATGCCTCGATCTTAGAAGCGATGCTTTCGCGTTTGGTATTCAGTCGATGCAGCGCCAGTGCGAGCTTGGCGTTCTCCTTTTTCGCCATCGCGACCTCAGTGCTTCCGCGCGTCGGATCGAGCGCGACTTGCGCGCACTGCTCCAGCTCGATTTTGCGCTCCATGTCGGCGATCAAACGCGCGAATCGATCTGAATCTGCGTTCGCGACGTGCATGGCGTCGGTTCGCGTCCTTATTTCGGCGCCGAGTTTAGCGTTTTCCGCGCTCAGCGCGTCAATCTCGCGCCAACGCAAGTCTTCAGCTTCCATCGCTTTCACAGCGTGCAGACGATGCTCCGACTCTGTACGCGCAATTTTCTCATCGACTGCTTGCAAGTTAAAACGTTCTCGCGCCCATTCTTTCTTTGCAGCGTCGCGTTCTGCATTGAATTTGGACGCGTTGCGTTCGTGACGATTTCGCTTGCCAACCAGTACCGCATTCACCTCTTCGAGTTCATTCACCGTGGCGACGGCTTGCCGAGTTCGATCGTTGTTTGCCAAGATCACCGTCTGTGACCGCAGCCATTGCTCGCGAAGGCGATGACTTTGGCGCTCGAGCTCGTTAATTTCATTCTTCAATTGCGCAATTTGCGCTTCGAGCGGTCCGACGTGTTCAGGGGAGATGTCGCGCAACGTTTCTAGCTTTTTGTTCAACTTGTCAATTTTTGACGCGGTCTTTTCGATCTCGTCAACGTTTTGTGAGATTTCAGCCTCGCATCCGTCGATGTCTGAGCGCTGCGCTCGCACTCGCGCCTCAACATCAACCATGCGCTCGCGTAAATTGGCCTCTGCAGCAAAGCTCCTGACAACGTCGACTTTCTTCTTCGCGATTTCATTCTTTGTGATGACCACGGCATCCAATGCTGCGCGACTTTTCTCTCTGAATTCTCTCGTGCCTCGCGCTAATTTCTGGGCCAATTTGTTTGTCGTCATCTTCTCCGCGACGTGTAGCAACGCTTGCTCTTCAACCTCGTGTAGCTCTCGAGTATGCGCGACATAAGCTTGATCTACTTTTTCGATCTCATTTTCTATTTCGTTTGCGCGTTTGTCCTCTTTGTGCGTATCGCCATCATGATTTCTCGCCGCCGAAAGCACTTCGGCGGATTGCGCCTTCTTGTCGTCAATTGCCGCCTTAAGTGACACGATGAGCGCGTTTGCGACGTCAATCTCCCCATCGAGCTTCTCTAATTTTGTTCCATGCGCATCGCGTTGCGCGCGTGCATCTTCTAATGCTTCCCTTAGCGCTTGTCTTTCGCCATCAAGAAGTCGAGCGTCGGCGCCGACTTTGGCTTCACTCGCCCGAACGTCGTCCAACGATTCATCCGCCTTGGCAATCGCCGCCAGCGTCACTTTCCATCGCTTGCAGACGGCGTCCATATCAACATTTAGCTCGGCGAGCGCGGCGTCACACGCAGACATTTGCTCTCGCATGCGTGTGGTGTCGTTTTGCGCATCTAACGTCGCGGATTTGGCGTTGGTTGAGCTCGCCTTTGCGTGGTCGATGCAATCTTTCACGTACGCGACACGAAGCTCGCGGGCGAGGCGCTGACGTTCAGCGTCATCGAGTGCAGTCGCTGTCGCGCTCGCGACGCGTCTCGTGAGCGCCGCATCGGCTTCTCGCGTAGTGGTTGATTCGTCCTCCGTCTTGACGCGCCTCGCGAGCGTCTCCAATTCTATCCGTCGCGCCGTCGTGCGTTCCCGCGCCTCACGTAGCGACTCAACCGCAACGCGCGCCGCATGCACGATATCCTCGGTTTTACGCTCGGAGTCGACTCTCGCCTCTTGCGCGCGATGCGTCATGGCGTCGCTTGACATCCACGCGGCGCGTTCGCGCGCCAGCGCCCCTTGCAGCGCGTACAACTCAACGCCCACATCCTCGCGTTCCCGCGCCGCCACGCGCAGCGCTCGCACCGCATCATTCGCACGCGCTCTAATTTCATCCAATCGCGATTCGAGTTGCGCGCCTAACGCGCGTTGCGCGCGTTCAATGCCTTCAAGTTGACTCTCGCGCGACGACTCCAACGCACCCAGGGACATCGCGCGCGCGTCTCACCACGCGCGCGCGACCGCCGACGCGTCGTCGCGCGCGCGACGAAACGATCGAATGTGCGTTCGCGCGCCTCCGAGCGACGCGTCCGGCGGCGCGTATGGCGACGCGCGTCGCACAGTCGCGTGCGACGGTTCGCGTTCCGGCTTTGGCGTTGACTAGTCAACGCCGCGGGACGCCATAAATAGCCTCGCGTGGCCGACGCGCAACGTCGACGACGCGCGTAATCCACACCGAACGCGACGCCAACGCCATTCTTTGAAGCGCCATGGCGGACGTCGCGCGGCGCGGTAGCGCGGACCGTCCTTTGAGCGTCCCGTCGTCGCTCGCCAATGCACATAAAGTTCATGAACGCTACCGCGCGATGATGCGCGCGAACGCCCTCGCACAGACGCGCGACGCCATCGAAGACGGTGCGAAAATGCACGACGCGCGATTGGATGATTATGACCGCCGCATCGGTGAGCTCGATCGCGAGATGGATGCGAGTGAGATGGCACACAGAGCAGAGGCAGAGGCGCACGCGAGACGGTTGGACGACGTCGGCGAGCGACACGCGCGTGCTTTGGAGGGTATCGATGACGACATGCGTGAGCAGTTGCGAGTGGTGCGCGATGTTTTTGAAAACGAAGATCGCGATGCGCACGCGAGGTGGGAGGCGGATGTTGCATCGACGTTGGCGCTCGCAGAAGAGGAGCAGCGTGAGTTTGAGCGAGAGAGTGAGCTGCGTCGGGCGAGCTTTGAAGACAAGCGCGAAGAAATTCGCAATCAGCACGGCGAGGACATGTCCACGATGAAGATGATGTATGAGAATAAAATTAAAGAGCTCGAGGGTGAGTTGGCGCGGGTGACGGCGCCGAAGCTGCGCGCGTGTGAAGTGGATCCTGAAGCGGCTCGATTCGACGGCTCGAATAAAGAAGTCTTGCTCGACTACGAACAAGCGTATGAAGTCATTCGAGCGCGTGACGAAGCGGACGCGCGTCAGTTGTCGAAAACCATGAAGACACTGCGCAAGCTCAAAGGAGGTGTTGACCATTGGCGCGAGAAGACGGCGCGACGAACAGAGGAGTGGCAAGCTTCGCACGCTTCGCACGTCGCCTCTCGAGCCGAAATCATCAAGCAGTACAACGCGGTGAAGACTGGGATGAAATCCATGCGCGACGCGCGCGCAAACGCATTGCGTAAAATGTGCGTCACGAGCGAACTCGCCATCAAAGAGCTCACGGCGACGCTCAACCAGGCGCGCCGCGTGCTCGACATTGACCGTCTCGACGGAGCGCTCGAGCGCGATTCTGGCGTCACCATCAACACTGAGCACCCGAACGCGCGCGCAAACGCCGAGACATCTCCCTCGAGCACTACGAGTGAAATTATATCTGATGTCGACGACGTTTCAGTTGAATACGCAGATTTAATTTTGGCGCGCTATTACGCCTCTCGCGCGCGCCGGCATCGAGGCGCCGAAGAAGCCAACACCTCTGCCGGCGACGCCAGGCGCGAGCGCGCGTCACCAGCAGCGCGCGTCATGTAATTTATAGCTAGCTTTAGGTGTCCATCGCTGCGCGTGCCCATCGCATTATGCGTCATCGAACGCGTCATCATGCCGCCGTCCCGCGAGCCGACGGCTGACTTCAGCCGTCAGTCGCTCAAAAGACTCCACCACACATCGTCGCGCACGACCGCGCACGCACCCTTCGTCAGCGCTTCACGCACGCACAGTCGTTTCCGCGCGTCGCTTGCGCGCTTGATTTCACCGCGCGCCATGGCTAAAGACGCCGACGGCGATGCGCCGCCACCGCGCTTCGGCGCCAAGGCAAAAAGTGACACCTCGGACACTAAACCTCGCTACGCGCCGTCAATGACGGATGTCGTGCACGACGAACGCTTTGCGGCGATGCACAGAGACCCGCGCTTCATGGCCATGCCGAAGAAAGCGTCGCAGGTCGCCATCGATGCGCGGTTTAAAGGAGTGTTTGATGACCCAAAATTTGCCAGCGGAGGCGGCGCCGGCGGTCGGGACAAACGCGGCCGCAAGAGCGAAGGTCACAGGGATAAGATGGCCAAGCAACGCGCAGACATGGCGGCGTATTACACATTAGACGACGAGGACGAGGACGGCGACGACGAGGGGTTGGATGAGAAGTTGGGGAAATCTATGGACAGAATGCGCGGGGTTGGTTTGGAATCGTCGAGCGACGAAGACGAGAGCGAGGACGAAGACGCCGTGGCGAGCGAGGAAGAGGAAGAAGGCGTGCTTCCGACGATGTTAGTAGGCGAGGCGGATAAAGATATACCAATCACGGATGCCACGAGGCGACTGGCGATCGTGAATTGTGAATGGCAACATATTCGGGCGTGCGATTTGTACGCGGTGTTGCGTTCGTTTGTGCCAAAGGGAGGGAATTTAGAGCGCATTACGGTGTACCCGAGTGATTTTGGTCTCGAACGCATGGCTGTGGAGAATAAATTTGGTCCTCTCGGCGCGTTTAAAAGAGCTGACAATCCGCGCAAGGTGGCGATTACGAAGAAGAGTGCGGAGAATGGCAACGAGAGCGACGAAGGCGAGGAAGTCGACAACGAACAAATGCGGCAGTACGAACGCGATAGATTGCGTTATTACTACGCCGTCGCAGAGTTTGACAGTGTTAAAACCGCAATGGGGGTTTATCACGAGTGCGACGGTATCGAATACGAGAGATCAAGCTTTAAGCTTGATTTACGTTACGTCGACGATGAAACGTCTTTTGAGAATCGCGAGGTGCGTGACGTCGCCACAGACATTCCTCCAGACTACGAAGCCCCCGATTTTCAAGTCAAAGCACTCCAGCACTCGAATGTGAAATTGTCTTGGGATGACGACGATCCAATGCGTCGAAAGACTTTCCGTCGTAAGATTACTGAAGACAACTTGAAGGATGAAGATTTCGCCGCCTACCTCGCGTCTGATTCTGAAGACTCTGAATCCGAATCCGAAGATCCAGGCGAGCAAACAGAGGACGCGAAAGCAGCGAAGAAAGCGTACTTGGCTCAACTCCTTGGCGGTGATGGCACGATTGAAGATGACGGCGATGATGACAAGGATGACTTTTTCATGTCGGATGAAGACGGCGATGACGCCGAAGACACGGCAAAGGCGTCGACAAAGGCTTTCAAAGCTAAGCGAGATAAGAAACGCTTTGGATCTAAAACGAAAGAGGGCGAAATGGAAGTCACGTTTCACGCAGGCTTGGAAGAGTTTGGCGCGCGCATCAAGAAGAAAAAGAAGGATGGCAAACTTGGCGTTAAGGAAACCGTGTACGAGCAACAAGAGCGCCTGCGCAAGGAGAAACGAGACGCCAAGCGCAAGGCGGCTGAGAAATCAAAGGACGGTAAAGCGAACGATGAGGAAGACTTTGAAAACGACGACGACGACAACGATGGCGCTGCGACATTCGACGATCCGTTCTTCATGGATGACGGTGGTGACATCGATTTTGATGCCGAATACGAATCGGACGACGGCGGCAAAAAGAAGCCGAAAAAGTCCAAATTCGATGACGACGACGGTGACGCTGCGCCGAGTAAAACGAGCTTGAAGAAAGCCAAGAAGAAAGCTAAGAATGGTGAAGTCGATGAACGCGCGCAGGCTGATTTAGAACTCCTCTTGATGGATGACAAACAAATCATGGGCAAATCCGACGGCATCGTCGGCGCTAAAATAGCCAAGAAGACGGATGACGAAGAAGAGCCAAAGAAGAAGAAATCTAGAAAAGAACGCCTCGCTGAAAAGCGCCGGGCGCGCGGTAAGGCGGCGCGGCGTGCTGAAAGTGATGACGAAGATGGAGGTGAACCAACAAAGTTGGACACTGGCGATGACCGTTTTGCGGCGTTGTACGAGTCGCATCATTTCAGTCTCGATCCGACGGATCCTCGATACAAGGATGTCGAGAACAAAAAGCTCATCATCAACGAACGCGACAAGCGCCGTAAGACGAAATCGGAGAGTAAGTCCAAAGTCGTCAGCGCTCTTCAATCTGAAGCGAAGGAAGTGGGGTCGACAGAGTTACAAAATATGCTCGCGTCCCTCAAACGTAAGAGCGGCAAGAAGACGACGTAGCTGGAAAATCGTACGAACAATAATTTCAAAATCATCCATTAAATACCCTCTACCTAGTGTCGCGTAAACTATTCCGGTAATTTAAACTCGGCTAGACTCTGAAGAAAGCCACGGAGTAAATCTTCCTTCTTTTCCAATCCAACGGAGAGGCGAAGTAATCCCACGGGCACGTGGGGCACCAGCTGACGTTCTTGATTGTCGTCGGGCGTATTCCTGTACTCCGGTCCTGAGAACTCTACTGAATATCTGTGTTCAATGAGTGACTCGAAGCCGCCGAGTGACGTCGCACACGTCCAATTGCGGCAATTCGCTGCGAAATGCGCGCACTCTTTAGCTAGCCTGGGTTTCTTGACCTTGGCTTGTCCTTGTCGCCTGTCAACTAAAAACACGACGCTCAACATGCCGCCGTAATACCCGTACGGGCAATTGATCTTATGAAACACATAATCCGGATGAGGGAATTCGGGCGTAGGTTCCAACCCAGGATAGAGCACGATTGCACCATTTGAGGAGGGCAATTTAACTTTCTTTTCAACTATCGCCTTAGACAACTCCTTCGCGAGCCACAGCGCCGACTCGCTCTGATGACGAACTCGCAACTCGAGCGTCCGCATGCCTCGAGTGAGCAAGTACGCATCAAACGATCCCAGAACGGCGCCACCAAGTTTGCGCTCGTGCAAAATTTTCGCCCAGACCCCATCCTTTCTCTTTGTCACCAGAGCTCCGGCTAAAACGTCGCCATGTCCATTCAAATACTTTGTCGCCGAGTGCATGACGATGTCGGCGCCGAGCGAAAGCGGCTTGCTGCAAATCGGTGTCATCACCGTAGAATCGACGCACACGCACCGCACGCCAAAACCTTTCGCCAGAATAGACACCGCAGTAATGTTCATAGCGTCCCACGTCGGGTTCGCCGGGCTTTCTATCCAAACCAACGCCACCGGCGCAATCGCTTGGCCCGCTTCAAACATTTTATGAAAACGCGACAGCGGGAGCTCCAACGGTGGCGCCTTTTCAACAGGCACATCTCGATCTCTCCCACCTTCACCACGCGTCGTCACATCCTCTTCCGGTAATTCAATATACTCTTCCGGATCATAGTACATCACCATCGCGCCGTGCGCCTCGCACCACTCCTGTATCCTCGCCCGCACCGCAAAGTACCCGCGTCGCGGGCAAAACACAATCTCCCCCTTTCTCACCACCGCATTCAACACGCACGTCACCGCCGCCATACCAGACGCGAACAACGCCGCGTCGTCGCCGCCTTCGAGCTCGGCGAGCATGCGTTCGGGCAGCCGCAGCGTGGGATTATCCGGACGAGCGTAGCACAGCGTGGCGCCACCGGGACCAACCGTCGGGAGCGTGTGCGCATTGTCGCGCGCGTACGTCGTCGATGGGTAGATTGGCGGCGCGATGGACGACGTGGGGTCATCGATGTCGATGCGTTGGGTGAGAATGTGCGCGTGGGAGGGCTCGCGCTGGGGCATGGTTCGCGGCGCGAGGCGTCGAGTGTGGGGGCAAGCATCGGCGCGCGAGGCTGAGCCAGCTCGACCCGTTGGTTACATGTATCAATCTCACGCGCGCTAATTGTATTGCTAGGATAATGTCATGCTAGAGATGGCATCTGTGGATGCGTCTAATGCGCGCCGGGCCGCGTCGATGGCGCGCCTGGCGGCGATGATGTCGGCGTCGGCGTCTGTTCCGGGACGCGCGTTGCCGTCGATGACGGATGATGGTACGCCATGCGTGCCGTGCTTGAGCTTCGACTCCACGACAGAGCACGTTTGTGTGCGCAATGCATACGCCACGTCGATGTTCGCGAGGTCTGGCGTGATGAACGCGCTCGTCTTGAACGATACGCCGCGTTCGGCGACGGTTAACGAGCAAAGCTCGCAGAGCGACTTTGCGTCGGTTGGATCATCTATGCGCAATAATCGCGCGATTTCGTCAAACGTCATCGGCGTGGTGTTATTTGCAGCATTCATCGACCGCAACGCGTCGATGCGTATGCGCGAAAAATGTCTCTCGAGCGCGCACGCGTGTAAATAATTGCAACGCTCAGACTCCACGAGCTTGAAAAACTGAACAAAGTTGCCCTCGACGTACGCTCGGTGCACGTCGAGCGCGAAACGCACGTGCGGCGTCGACATCACGCGTGCATCGAGCATGCGTAAATCTCGCGCGAGCTCTCGTGAATCACTCAGGCGTAAACATATCCAATACGAAAACATTTCGCCGTGGTGTCTGTTGGCGTCCTCCTCGCGAGACGCGTCTCGATACATGCCAAAAACCATCCCAAACGTCTTCCCGAGCTGCTCGTCGTGCAATGCGTTCTCACTCATCACGGCATACCGCGTCTGTTTCGCATCATCGTCATCGTCGCCAGTCGACGACGACGTCGCTTCGACCTCCGCGTCCCTCGCGCTCGCCAGCGCAAACCGAATCATCGACTCCACTAAAACTATCGCCCTTTGCCGTCGTGTCGACGCGTCGTCGTCGCCGTCATCGTCACACGACGACGACAACGAACACTCCGACGTTGATGTCAGCCCTTGGACGATCATATCTTGCCGTACGGCGCGCAATCTATCCATCGCAAAGGCGCGCTTCCCGCGCGCCGACGTCGTCGCCTCCGCGCGACGACACAACCCATAAATGTGCGCGCACACGCGCTCGAGCGCATCCAACGAACGCACATTTGACGCATCGAACACATCATCCACCGTTCGCGCGTATCGTTTGATCAACACGGCTCCCGCACCGTCGTCGTCGGCGCGTTCGAGCGGGTCCAGCAGACCGCGCGCGAGCCTGTCGTCGCGCTCGCGCGGCGGGCAGAACGCCTCGCACGCGCCGCGGCGAAGGCGCGGGAGCCGAACAAACTCCTCCGACGTCGCCGACGTCATGCGCACGGCGCGTTTCGCCTCGCGCGTCGCACAGTGACGTTGTCATCATCGCGCGCACATCAGCAGAGGCCACTGACATCGAGCGCCACATTACGCGACGCCTTCATGTCGACCGAAACCGCCGATCTCGCGCGCAAGGCGCGAGATGCGAGCCGTAAACTCCAGTTGCTGTCTTCGGCGAAGCGCGCGGACTTGCTTCGCGCCGTCGCGAGCGCGCTCGAGCGCCGCGAAGATGAGATTCAAGCGGCGAACGATGAAGACATGGCGCGCGCCGCCGCGGCGAACGACGTGGATGACGCGCTGTTGCAGCGATTAAAGTTAAAGCCCGGTAAGGTGAAACAACTCGCCGACGGCGCGCGCGCGATCGCGAACATGGATGAGCCCATCGGGAAACCTTTGAGCGCTATGGAGCTGGCCAAGGGGCTTACGTTGACAAAAGTCACCGCGCCCTTGGGCGTGCTGTTGATTATTTTCGAGAGCCGGCCGGATGCGTTACCGCAAATAGCGAGTTTAGCGCTACGTACTGGTAACGGGTTGTTGCTCAAGGGTGGGAAGGAGGCGGCGAGCTCGAACGCCAAGTTGCGCGAGGTCATCGTGGACGAGTTCGAGGCGTTTGGTATACCGAAGGAGTGCGTGTGCTTGATCGAAGGTCGCGAGGCGGTGGCGGACTTGTTGAAGCTAGATGACGTGATTGATTTGGTGATCCCACGCGGCTCGAACTCGTTGGTGACGTATATTCAAAATAACACAAAGATCCCAGTGCTCGGGCACGCGGATGGCGTTGTGCACATGTACGTAGACGCCGACGCGGATTTAGACATGGCGTCTAAGCTCGCTATTGACTCTAAGATTGACTATCCCGCGGCGTGTAACGCGCTGGAGACATTGTTGATCCATGATTCGTTGGTGGCTACTGGCGGAGCCGCGGAGCTCATGACGGCGTTGCGCGCGGCGGGTGTCGAACTCTTTGGTGGCCCTCGCGGGGAAAAGGAACTCAAGCTTCCGCCCGCGCCAGCATTGAGACACGAGTATGGCTGTCCAGCGTGTTCCGTTGAGCTCGTGAGCTCGATGGACAACGCCATTGATTATATTCATGCCAACGGTTCCGCGCACACGGACTGCATCATCACATCCAACCAAGCTACGGCGGATGAATTTATCTCTCGGGTCGATAGCGCGTGCGTGTTTCACAACGCATCGACGCGTTTCTCTGACGGCTTCAGATTCGGTCTCGGCGCGGAGGTTGGTATCTCAACCTCTCGCATTCACGCACGCGGTCCGGTGGGCGTCGAAGGTTTGTTGACTACGCGCTGCCTGTTGCGTGGCACTGGCCAAATCTGTGACAAGGACAAAGGCGTGACTTTTACGCACAAGAAGTTGCCCTTGCCTAAGAAGGAAGGGTTGTTCAAGCCCGGTCTCGTGCAAAAAGTAAGCGGCGCCATCGCGTTGGTGGCCAACACCGTCATTGTTTTTAAAGCTTTGTTTGGACGAAAGTAGATAAGACGAAGTGTGACGGAAATTTTAATACGTGTTGTCAATACAAAATCATCCACTATGATGTGTTCACCACGTGGGCCCCTAATATAGTATACGTAAAATGTTTAAAAATCGGTTATGTTGCTGCTGCTGCTTCGGAAGATGTTGAAATGTTCAAATCGCCTCGAGCGCGGCGATGCCTTCGAGGTGGCGGTAGTTCTTCTTTAAGATGTCAATCGAGTCAGAGATGCGGAAGTCATATCCATGCTTCTCGGCCCACTTTTGCACGATCGGACGAAGCTTGTGCAATTTGTATCGCGGCATGGTCGGGAACAAATGGTGAATCAATTGCGTGTCCATGCCTCCCCACAACCAACGTTCGACGGGATTTCTCACGTTGGCTTCGCGTGTGCTTCGGAATTGTTGGTCAACAAACTGACCATCTTCGAACATGATTTCTTCGCTTTGGTGCGTGGCGGTGACTAACGATCCGACCAAGAAACCACCGATGAGCATCGAACTAATGGCAACACCGAGCGGGAGAGTGCCGAAAAGCCACGCGTAGTGCAAACCGAGCAAGGCAAGTTCCTTCTTGTCCTTTCTGGCGTAAGCGCTGGCGACGCTGTGGCGTCGCCACAAAATGTACGTGAACGCATACAACGGGTAGCCGTACAAGTGTTGGTACTTGCGCAAAGGACTATCAGGACGTCCACTTTCCTCAGGCGGCGAGAGAAAGTACAACGGCTCGAGCTTGATGTCACCATCTTTGCCGTCAACATTCGTAAACGAGTGGTGCATATTGTGCTTGTGCGACCACCACTCGGCGGAAAATCCATTCGTGAGCGCACCAAAGCACCGCATGAACGAGCACCACTTACCACGACCGTGCACGTAGTCATGCGCGAGCCAGCCGGCTTGCTGCATACCGACGCCAATCGCGAGCGCGGCGAACACCGGATGCGTCGCCGCCACCGCTTGACCGACGACGTAGCACCCCAACACTTGCACCAAGATTGAAATCTCACTCAACACATTACGCTTAAACCAACCCTCGCGTTCTAATTGCGCGCGCAACTCGCCAAACTCCGCATTCGCCGTCGTCAACCGCTTCGTCTCTTCCGTTTCCTCATCATACGGCGCCGCACACTTTGGAAGCATTTTCAAACGACGAATCGCCTCATCCGCGCCATTCGGCCCGTACGAGTGCAACGCATAAAACAAATCCGTCGCATCGTGACCATGCATCAAACGCACAAACGTCGACCCACCGGGATGCGCCATCGCCCATCCACTGCAATCATACCACTCCTCGTCAATTTTCAACGCAATCATTTCTCGAGCGCCGCCTCGCTTGGTCTTCTTCTCCTCGAGCTCGCGCGCCTGCTCCAACACCGCCGTGCTCGCCCCAAACGGGCTCAAAAACCCCGCCTGTTGCCCCGGCGCGTCACCAGAACGATCATCATCGCGCGTCGCCACGCCTTCGTCCGTCGCTGACGCTCCGTGCGTGCGCGGCGTGCGAATCACCGCGGCGCGGCGCCGCATCTGTCCCCTGTCCATGCGGTGCGCCGTCGGCGCATTCGCACCACTCACCATCGCGCGCGAGGCGCCATGCGTCGCGGCAAACATGGACGCGCGTCGAAAAGAACACGTGTACACTCTCGACGGTGCGCGACCGTGTGTCGACGCGCGGCGTCGAGTGGCGCGCGCGCGAGGTCGACGTCGGTGGCGTCGTGTGTGGATAAGTGATAGGTGATACATTAGTGGCGTGTGCGTTTAGGGCTTAGTGTGTTTTTATCGAGTGGGTCACGTGTCTGAGTCATGATCGGCGAAATGGATCGACGTGTTTTGTCGAGCAATATGATAGAGGTCTTAGGATGTCGTGTACGCGTGTGTGTGGGTCCAGTCGTGGCGCGCGCGTTTTGAGCTGTCCCGTCGTCGTCGTCGGTGCGTCACACCGTCGTCGGCGCGCGCGCGCGACGCGTCGAGTGCGACGGCGCACGACGCGCCTCGATCGCCGTCTCGCGCAATCCGCGCCGCGCGATGATTCATTTCGCGCTGTTGTTCTCCAAACAAGGGAAGATTCGCCTGTCCAAGTACTACGTCGTGACGTCGCAAAAAGATCGCAAGCGCATCGAACGCGACGCGGTGAACGCGATCATCCCTCGGCCGGCCAAGGCATGCAACGTGGTGGAGTATAAGGATATGAAGTTGATATATAGAAAGTACGCGTCGCTGTATTTTTGTCTGGCGGTGGATAGAGAGGCGAATGAGCTCGCGACGCTGGAGCAGATTCAGCACTACGTGGAAATTCTAGACAAGTATTTCGGTAACGTGTGCGAGTTGGATTTGGTGTTTAACTTCCATAAGGCGCATTACGTGCTCGATGAGGTGTTTATAGCGGGGCATTTACAGGAGACGAGTAAGAAGCTAATTGCGAGGTTGGTCGGCGAGCACGACGCGTTGGTTGAGAGCGCAAAATTTGGAGGTTTGGCCGGAGAAGACTCATAGTTTGAGGTCGGACACGCGTCTCACACGTCGCGCGTCGAACGGCGGCGTTGTTCTATATCATCATCGTAGCTCACACAGGTTTGTTTTTAATAGCACGTAAAGGACTTTCATAGCAAAAGAGTTTTTTTTGTTTTCGTCGCGACGAGAGTTGGGCGCGAACGCGCGCGCAGAGCCTCACAGCGCGACGCCTCCCATCGTCACCGCCGCCGTCACCACCGCGCATGGCTGAAGTACACACTCCTCTGCGTGATGTCGCCAACACCACGCCCGCGCGTGCGGCGCGCTCGAGCGCGAGTGCGCGTAAGACCAACGACGACGTTGTCGCAGCATCGTCGCCCGCGGCGCAGTGTTCGGCGCCCACGGCGTCGAACGACGACGAGGACGGCGCGAAGCGCGCGGCGAGCGTTGAAATCGATGCGATCGTTCTCGCCTTTGAACGCGCGGGTGCGTTTAGCGTCGTATCGCCCTGTCGAACGTCGAATGCGAATGCCGCTGAAGTGTCTGTTTGCGTCCTAAGTACCCCCGCGCCGCGAACACCCGTCGACTGACGACCACACGCTCGTTTACGTTGGACACAGTGGACGAAGAGTGTACGAAGATACACAATCTAGCGAACGCCCAGTGCGAACAAGTGGATGCGGAGTTTAAGGCGAAGTTGCGCTCGATGCCGAAAAAGTTGAAGACGGCGCCGCTGACAGAGTTTGCCGACGCGCTCGCGAGCGACGGCGGACAAGAGGCACTTGAAGAGCTCGCACGGGTGAATAAGTACTTGGAAAGTATTGATGCGAGTTTAGTGCGGTCATCCATCGATGAGGAGGGATTGCGCGCAGCGGCGAAGAGTTTAGTCGAGGACGTGGTGAACGACGCCAAGTCCAAGGCGGCAAATCCGCCACCGAGTGTTGGCGTGGACTTGCGAGAGGTTTGCGATGGCGATAGTGCGGCGCAAGGTGTAGTGGATAAGTTGCAAGTGCAAGTCTCTGCGTTAGTTATGCGATTACTGAACAAGTAAACGTAGCGACAATGGCGACGAAATCGCCACGCGAGTGATAGCAAAGTAGAAGATGAAAGTCGACGCGCTCGCGCGTTTTGAATTAAATCAAACGGATAAAGTGCCTTTACTACTCGCCACTGCTCCCGCCCGCCGCGGGTCGATCGCCGCGCACTGACGCAAGCATTTCCCGAACGCCTTCGCCGCCGCCATGGCGACCTCCGCCTCATCCGACCCGCGGGAGTGCTCCACCAAGTGCACAGTCATTTGCCCGTTAAACGTCAAGCTCATAAACATGTGCTCCACCATCTCTACGCTCAAGTCACCAACCTTGTCACAGTCAAGTTCGAGCCCGTAGCCTAAATACGGACGGTTACTTAAATCCATCACGCACTCCACCGTCGCCGCGCCCTCCGTGGACGTCGCGCTCCCCATGCGGTTGCACCCTTTCTTTGTTCCCAACGCCTTGTTCAACGCCTGTCCGACCGCAATCGACACGTCTTCCGCGGTGTGGTGATCGTCAATCCATAAATCTCCACTCGCAGCAATATCAAGTCCGATATTTGCCTCGCGTTGAATCGCTGAGAACAAACCATCCAAGGCGACGATGCCTGTGCTAATCGAGGCGTTCGCGCCGTCGGCGTCTAAATCGAGCTTCACGTCGATCGATGTTTCCTTGGTCGACCGCTTAATCGCGCTATGTCGCACTTCATCACTTTTAGTCGTCGAATCGTACACGTCAATACCGTCAACGGTGTCCATAGCTGCGCGCAAACCGCGCGCGAAAGCCTTGAACGTCGACTCGACGATGTGGTGTGCGTTATCGCCTCGTTCCTTCACCAAACGCAAGCTCACCCCAGATTCTTCCGCGAGCGCGCGCCAGAACACCTCAGTATGTGCCGTAGGGTACGTACCGATGTGCGACCGGCCCGCCGTCCCGGGCCGCCCGTACGGCGCCAAGGAAAACGTGTCCAAACCTTGTCCGCCGTACAACTCGACGTCGCATGTAGCGTACGCCTCATCCAACGGGCTCGCAAACCGCGCCCGCGCCTTCGCCCCTGCGCTCGCCCCCGTGCTCAACATCGATTTCATCGCCTTTCCGAGCGCCCGCCCGCTGGCTTCGAACACATCAGCGCCATGCGGCGTCCCGGCGTCCGCGCACTCGGCGCACGCCGCTCCGTCCCGCGTCACGCGCACCGACACCCCAAGCTGCGCGTGCGCCGTGAGCTGATCAATCATATGGTCCAAAAACGGCTGCCCCGTCGCAATCGTCCCTCGAGCGCCGTTGGCGTCGCACGTCGCGCGCGCATCGATGCCCCCGAGCTCGCACGCGCCTTCACCAGCGACCCTAAACGTGCTCATTTGCGCGTGCGCCACGACGACGCGCGACGCCCGGCGCGCGCGAAACGCCCGCGTCGTAGCCCGCCCGCGCGTCTGCGTCGCCCACGGCGCCTGTGCGCGCGCCAGCGTCGACGACGACGCCGGTGTCATCATCATGGTATCGGTGCTGCGTGCGCGGAATGACGACATTCCAGCGCGTGCGCTCGCATCGCATCGCCATGCACGCGGGCACGCCCAGCGGCGAGGGCGCGCACGTGATTTTGTGCGTCGCGCTCTCGCTCGTCATGTGCGCGCGGACGTTCGTGCGCGCGTGCGCGCTCGATGCGCGCGTGGGCGCAAAGGAAACCAAAGTTGGCAAGGCGTGCGTTGGCTTTGCGATATTGTACGTCTACGTCGTCACGTACGTCGCGCTGCGCGCGTCGAACGTGGTACTCACCGCGCCTGGGTCGTCGTTTCACTTTGTGTGCGTGCTCGTGCCGTTTGAGTTGCTTTTGGTGGCGGCGAGCGCGGCGAACGGGACGTTGCGCGGAGGTGAAGGCAAAGCGTGCGCGTTATCTATAGCGGCGAGCGCCACGAGTGCGGTGCTCCCGCGTGGGATATTTGCGAGGGTGACGAATTCTTTGGCGTTGGTGATTGGGTTTACGCACGCGCGATTCGGTGGGGCGGCGATTGGGTTTGCATTGAGCGCGTGCGCGTACGCGGGCGGTCGGTTGACGACGCGCGTGGGCGAGGATGTATATTTTTCGTCATGGGCGGGAACGATTGCGGTGGAGGTTATTAGTTTATGTTTAGTGAAGTTCGCGCTGCCGTTCGGGGCGCTAGGGAATGAGTCTGCGGCGCGCATAGCGGCGCGGCGCTCGCTGGCGGCGAGTAAGAAGCTCTCGTAGTCACACTTTAGAAGCGGTTGAAATATTTCAGAAAACTATTTAGCACGCGTGCGTCATGAAATCGTTAAAGACCGCGCGCGTCGAGGGTTTTGTACAAGGCGTGGAGTAAGGTGACGCCGTAGCCCGTGGCGAGGCCATCCTTCAAGTTGCCCGGACCTGCCATGTCAATGTGCGCCCAGCGCGTATCTTCGCGCTTGCTCCATTCCTCGTTCAAGTGGTTGGCAATGAATTGGCCGGCGCACGACGATTGCGCGTTCGCACGGTCAGCGACAGAGTTCTTCATGTCGGCAACCTTGCTCGAGAATTCGCTCTTGAACATTTCCGGCGCGTAGGGAAGCGGGTGCACCAAATCGCCAGTTGTTTTGCCGAGCTTGACGAGGAGCGTCTCCATGTCTTCGTTGTCGCACACCAAACCCGCATGTTTACGTCCGGTGGCGATCATTTGCGCCCCCGTGAGTGTGGCCATATCGATGATGACCTTTGGATTCATTGTATTGTTCTCGGGGTCAGTGCAATACGCGACGCCGTCGCCCAAGACTAATCGTCCCTCTGCGTCAGTGTTGTTTATCTCCACCGTTTTCCCACTCTTAGCGACTAGAATATCATCGGGACGAATCGCACCACTACCGATGGCATTTTCAGCGATGCAAAGCACGAGATCGAGCGGGGTCTTGAACTCATCGGCGTTCTCAGTCGCGATGGCTTCGAACGCGCCAAACATGCCGGCGGCACCACCCATGTCGGTTTTCATGCCGCACATACCATCCTTGCTCTTAAGGCTAAGGCCTCCGGTGTCGAATGTGATGCCCTTACCTACAAATGCAATGGATGGCGCATTGGGGTCGGTACATCCCTTGGGCATAAAGCGTAAATGTACAAGCGCCGGTTCGCGTCCATCTCTGGTCGACGCGCGGCCGACGCCCGCGAGCATCCCGTACCCTTCTGATTCGAGCTGCGTAAATCGCTTAATCTCGACAATTTTCACACTCGCTCCAAGTTCAACTGCCACGCGCTTTGCTTCATCCACGAACGTGTTCGGATCCAATTCATTCGGTGCCGAATCCACGAGCGTTTGGCATCGACGCAGCGCTTTTGGCAAGCTTCGCGTCTCCGGCCCATTCCACACCGCTCCACCGGCGACGACGCCGATGTGCACGTCACCATCCGCCACGTACCCACTTGCACGGAACTTATTCGCATACGGAGGCACGATGCGCGCCATGGCTGAAATCGCGCTCGCCGCGAATTCGTCGTTTGCCAAAATCGTAACCACGCACGCCGAACGCTTTTTACGATCTCCAATCGCCGATTTCGCACTCGCCGCGATCGTATGACTCGAGATCGGTGAATTGTGCCGAGAGACTTCAGTGGTGCTCGGAATGATGCACACGACGACTTCTTTGAGCTCGTCGTCGGTGGTGACGTTTAACGCCGTGCTCCGCGAGGCGCCGCTCTCGAGCGACTTGGCCAACCCGCGAGCGGCGCTCGTGACGTCTTCGTTGGAGCTCACGCACTCCATCGCGCCCGGAGCGAGAATAGCATCTTTCGTGCCGATGATGATGAGCTTACCAGCGCGCGCGGCGGCGTCGGCCATGGAGCTCGGCGAGTCGATCGTGAGTAACGTCGCGCTGGAGCTCCAGCGGTCGTCGTGGTGCTTTTGTGCCATGGTTCTCGTTGTGCGTCGCGTTCGGGTCGCGGTGGATGTGTACGTGTGCGATGAAGATCGGAATGCGCACGCGAGCGAGCTGGCGGGCATGTATGATCGCTCTCGAAGAACTCGGCGAAAGGCGAGCGAGAGGCTGAGTATGTGGTCAACTACTTTTACAATGGCACTGGTTCTTCAATACGCAGCTTTTTCGGCGACGGCGAATCTTGAATGACGACGACTTCGGAGTCATCGTTTTTGATGCTATCAGACGTGTCCACGCACACTTGGCCGTCTTCTACATCGATGACGCTCGACGGGCGTTCTTCTGGGGACGCGTCTTCATCGTCCTCGTCCTCGTTGTCGTCTTCGATGTGCGCGCGAGATGGGCACAGGCACAGCGCCGACCCTTCACTATGCGATGGGATACCAGCGCCGACGATGTTTTCAATCCACGTCCCTCGCCACGTGAACGCCTGGCGAGCACTTTGCATGCTCTTCTCTACGGCTCTCAACATGTTTGCGTACGGGATGAGCAATCCGCGTTTATCGACGATACCCTTCGGCGCTGGACCACCAACGCGGACACGGGCGAATTCTAAATTTATCCGCTCCATGGTTTGCGTTCCGGTGTAGAACACGCTCGCCTTATCACTCATGCTGTCGTAATCCCAAACGATGGCGTCGTAAAACGTTGACTCAGCGTCGTCATCGGCATCCCAGAACACGCTCACGCACTTATTCTTCCATTCCCGTCCTTTAGGCTTCTTAACTGGGGGCGTGAAATCGTCTGTGAAACGAATTTGCCGAATATCTACGCCATGCGGCGGGGAGATTGGGCGCAACCTCTTCGGCTGCAAAATCCACGAGCGAACATCCAAACGAACTTTATTAATGTCCTCGTCTGAAGGCTTGGGCGGTATCATGCCTCGATCGGCAGTTTCGATCTTTTTCTTTTCTTCGTTTTCCTTGATGACTAATCGAGAAGAGCGCTTACGTTCAAGACTCATCAAGTAGGCTCGCTTTTCTTCCGCCTCTTGCAACGCCTTGCGTTTCGCTTCTAATCGCTGCGCCTCCGCCTCTTGCTCTTGAATTTTTTCTCTGAACGACGGTAAGTGTTTCTTATCCAAGTACTCAAAAAGTGCTTGCTCGTTCTTGTTGCCGGCTTTACGCAATGCCGAGGCAAACTTGCTCACTTCCTCAAACGTCACGCAGGGAGTGCACCATTCTGGCGGTGTCTCTGGCCCATCAAAGTCATCGATGGCGACTTTCGCGGCGCGAAACAATCGATACGAACCGGGGCAGACATAATAGGCACGTGAGAGAAAGTCATAGCCAATCGGCGTACCGTGCAGTTCGCTCCGACAGGTAGAAGGTACGAAGACTTTGCGTCGTCGCGCCCTCTCGTATTCAATCGCGTGCGCTGCCGCCGCTTCATTCCCTAACCGACTAGTCTCGCACTTGCGCTCGCACAACGTAAACAACACATCCATGCGCGTCAGTGGATCAACATCGAAAAAAGTCTTCCCAACTGCGGTATCGATCGGCGGTCCATCGGGGAACTCATCCGGGTACATGCGTTCGAGCTCGCGGCTCGTTCGATCGAGTCGATGCTCCCAGTCGTCGTCCACGATAAACGTAGACGACGACGACGCCACCGCGCCCTCTTCACTCTCGCTCTCCAACAGCCTCAACAGTAACTCTATCAACCAATCGTTTTCACTCGTAGACGGGTCGCATAACGCGCGCTCGAATTCAGCGCACGTTCGCTCGGGTAGCCCGTGGCACGCGCGAAACGTCACGCAAAACGTCACCAACGAATAAAACCTCCAGTCCCCGCGCATCTCGCGCACCGCCTCGCGAGAGTCGCGCGACATGTTACGCGTCAGCGCCACCGAACTTCCATTCTCATCTACGTTCTTCATAGCGATCACGCACGATTTACGGCCGTCAACTTTTGGCTTGACCGAAGGCGCGGCCGCGGACGCCTTGCCCACCTTCTTCGTCGCCTTTTTGCTCGGTTTCGTGCCATCTTTGCGCGACGTGGCGTCACTGCGCGGGGCGGAGATACGCATCGGCGCCTTCTTGCTCGTCGTCTTCACCGACGCCACGCTCGTCGTCGACGTCGATGACGGTTTGGTTTTGGCTGCCATCTTGCAAACGAATCAAAGATCCACAATCAGCCGACGCGCGCGCCGGCTCCCGCGTCGGCGCGCGCGCAAAACAGTCAAAATCACGAGCGACTCGTCGCGCTCGCGCGCTGTGCGTCGCCGCTTCGCCGCCGACGCCGTCGCTGCGCCGCGCTGTGTCGCCACTCTGCGCCGCAACAGCTTCATGTTTACGATCGCCCGCTCGATTGGCGCCGCCGCCGCACCGACGTCGTCATCCAGCGTCGTCGCGTCGTCGCGCCGATGCCGTTCGACGTCCTCGTCGTCGTCGTCCTCGTCGTCGTCGCGCATCGGCGTCGTCGTCGCCAAGGCGAAGACCGATGTGGGTAGCGCCGCTGCTCCCGCGTCTGCTGCGTCGTCGTTCGCGCGCGTGGACGCGCGCAAGTGCGCGTTCGGTGCGCTCGCGCTCGGTGCGATCACGATGGCATCCATCGGTGTCGACGATGGTGGCGTGTTCGACGTTGGTGGCGCGGCGTTTGCGGCGGACGCCGCCTCGGGGCTCGCGGATAACGTCGTCGTCGGCGGCGACGGGAACGAGTTGTGGACGCTCGCGGGCGGCGAGGTGCCGTTCTGGGCGAACATGGTCAAGTACGCGCGATTTTCCATTTCCATCATGGTTGGATTCGCGTACATGTTTGGTAGACCAGTGGTGGCGTTGATGAAGAAGCCAGGGACGGCGGCGCTCGTTATCGGCGTCGGCGCCGGGGGCTACTTTTTTTTCAAGTTTACGATTGAAACCATGCTTGGGTTGAGTGATCCGGCGACCATGGGATAGTAGATTCGTGTGCTTTAAGAACGTGTTTCGTCGTCGCGCACGTGCGCGAGAGCGTGTAATGTCTAGTATTTAATTTTCTTTTCCTACCGAAGGGCTAGGCACAGTATCTCTATCGCTAGTGTTCTAGTCTTTTAATCTTTGATGATGTTGGCTACGCGAGCTGTGTTTTCCACGAATTGTTCGTCTTGCTCGGCGACAATATGTGTTGGCATCGACGGAACGTGGCGCCACGTGCGAAAGGCGCGCACGGCGAGCGAGTGTTCGGCGAATTCCATCGCCGCGTATCGCCGTCGCATACGAAAGACAAACTCTCGCCACTCGGCAAAAAAGAATTGTGGCGCGTACTTGTCGCAGAAACTAATTGCTTGCGAATCGACATAGTACAACGCGATGTCTTCAAGTCTACGCGCGCGCTTCACGCGCGTAAACCATACTGAAAAGGCTCGAAATAACAATCGCGCCCGAGACGCCTTGGCTCTGCGTAAATGAATGACCCACGCGTAGAACGTATTCGTGCTCAGTGTCGAACGGCGAAATGCTCGCGCGCGGCGCATCGCCCGCGCCTCCGCGCGGCGCTCGCGCACATTGATGCGCCATAGAGCGAAAATAACGTGCATCACGCGCGCCTCGTCGTATTGCGCCGCGAGAATGTTTTGCTGAGCGTCAAATTTCGCCGCTCGGACGCTTCGCCTCCATCGCGTAAACGCCGCTCGGACGACAGCCTTTTTCACCATCGCGTGAGCGCGTGCTACTTTTCTTTGCCACACACCGAACGCACGCATCTGTACGCGCAATGTGTGGAACACATCCGCCGTGTACATGGCTTCGCGTTCGGCTTTAATCGCTCCGACGCCGCGTCTCCACGCCTCCAACGCTACCGTTTGAATCGCCATACGGCGCCATTCACGCGCGCGAGCGTTCGCAATAAACTCACTCGCAGTTCGTTTCCACGTTTCAAACGCCTTGCGTTTCACACGCGCAGTTGTCGAACGTCTAATGCGCGCGATGGTGTCCGAACGCTGCGTCGACGCCTCCTCCACCACCCGCCTCCACGCGCGCAATCCATCACGCCGCGCTCGCATCGCGCGTCCGCGCTCGAAACGCCGCAGCACGGCGCCGCGTCTCGCATGTACCGCCCAAGCCCGAATGGCTCGCACGAGAATGCGCCGCATGCGCCGACCCGAGTGGAATTCACAAATCGCTCGCGCCTCGCGTTCGCGTAGCCGAACGTTCCGCGCGTCCTCTGCAATCGTCGCCCATCGATAAAACACTCGTTTAATCGCATTCAACTCGCACAATGCGCGAGCGATGAGGTCGTCGTCATCAATGTCATCGTCTCCGCACGCATCGTCTCGCGTTTCTAGCGCTTTCATCGTCGACGTTGGAGCGATTTCAGCCAAATACGCGTCGTCGTCCATCATCAACAACGCCTCAATTCGGCTTAAATTCATCTCATCCGCGCCTCGAGTCGCATCGCTGACGTCGTCCACGTGATGTATATCATCCCTGCCATCATAATCTCGCGCCAACGCTTCGACTTTCTCGCGCCACGACGTCGAGACATCCAGACTTAAATTTAAAACGACGTCAACAGCTTCGGCGCGCGCGTCTTCGTCGATGTCGTCATCGTCGCGCATCACGTCCTCCAGCGCGCGCACGACGTCGCGCGCGCGTGGCTCGGCGTGCGCACCTCGAGCCTCGCGCGCGCGAACCATGGCGATATCAATCGCCGCCCGTACGGCGTCGCATCGGTGCGCGACAGATGGGTGTCTTCCAGTCGCCATGAATGCGATTAAAACGCGCGCCCTACGTCGTCGTCACGTCCTGTCGTCGTCGCGCATCGCGTCCTCGAGACACCACTTCAACGCCCATCGTCCGCGATCGCGCGCGCGCTCGTCCGCGATCGCGCGCGCGGCGTCGTTTTGGCGTCATTCAACGCCTCGCATCTCACTTCATCGTCATCACATCTTCACCAATGTCGACGCCGATCAAAACCATCGCCGTGCTGTTCGCCATGGATGCCGAAGCCGCGCCGCTCATCGCGCATCTCGCGCTCGTCGAGGCGCCCGACGCGTTCGCGCGCTCGCCGCGAGCGCCGATGAAGTGCTACGCCGGGACGTTGCCGAGCGGCACCAAGGTGTACGTAGTGTGCAACGGCTCGTGCGTCAAGCACAACGTGTGCAACGTCGGCACCGTGGGCGCGGCGTTGAGCGCGTATGAAACGTGCGTGTCGCTGTCGCCGGACGTGCTCGTGAACGCGGGGACGGCGGGTGGGTTTGCCAAACGCGGCGGCGCGGTGGGCGACGTGTACCTCGGGACAGAGTTTAAAAACTTTGATCGACGCATACCGATACCAGGGTATGATGCGTACGGCGTGGGATCATACGAGGCGTGTGCGACGCCGAATTTAGCCGCGCACTTGGGGTGCAAGCGCGGGGTGGTGTGCACAGGGAATTCATTGGACGCGACGGAGACGTGTCGGGCGGCGTTGGAGGAGTACGGCGCGAGCGTCAAAGAAATGGAAGCTGCGGCGATTGCGCACGTGGCTCATTTATTTGACGTGCCGTTGATCGGTGTGAAGACAATCACGGATATTGTCGATGGGCCCGTGGCGACGCAGGAGGAGTTTTTGGCGAATTTAGGGACGGCGGCGGCGGCGCTCAAGGACGTCGTGCCAAAAGTCATCGAGTTTCTCGACGGCAAGCTCGTGAGCGAGCTCTAGGTGATATATCTACCATTTAGGACGTCGTGACGCTCGTGTTCATAGCACGAGCGTCGTTATTAACTGTATTATTTTTTGTCGTCGAGTCGTCGAGTCGTCGTCGTTGTAACGAGAAAACGGTTGCGCTTTTTAAGCCTCACAATAAAGCGCGCGCTTTGGAAGAAACATCATGTCGAGTGACACCGCGCGCGGAAAGCCCGTCAAATCGTACGATGCCCTCGATGTCGCCGTAGCCTTGCTCAAGCGTCGCGAAGGGATCGATAAGACGCTTAAACTGGTGCGATACGCGTCCATTTTTGCCGCGAGTGAAGCAAAGGATGCGTTTGGGGCTGATTCCCCCTTTGTGGCGTCCGCTACCGCGCTCGAAAAGTCCATCGGTAACGCCAGACGCGCGTTAAGACTGGGCAAGTTCCTCGGCAACGTTCAAGATTTGCGCGATGAGCTTCGAGACGCACAGTCGCGCGGGGTGAGCGTGTTGAAGCGGTGGACGAGCGCGGCGGCGGCGTGCGCGCTCCTCGAAGGCGCCTATTACTTTCTCGAACAAGGCGTCTGGCTCAGTAAGGCGGGCGTGGCGATGCGCGAGAAGACCACACTCGATCGTTTAGTGCGGTGGAGCGCGCGCGCTGAGGTGATGTCCTATGTGTTTTCGGTGTCGTTGTCGCTGGACGAAGCGCGCGCGTGCGCCGTCGCGCGCCGTCGGCACGAGCGCGCGTTATCGATGGAGCTCTCACGCGATGCACACGACGTCGACAGTGACGCGGCGGATACACTTAGACGTAGCATTGCGCGCGAGCGCATAGAATGGCGCCGAGCGGTGTTGGCCATCGTGCAAGACGCCACGGATGCGGTGTTGTCGTTTGAAGACGCGTTGGACGTCCCGGGCGTGGAGCTCTCGCACGAGAGATTCGTGAACGTCCTCGGCTTGCTCGCCGCAGCGTTAGATTTCCATGGCAAGCTCGCGAGTGCGATAGAATCGCTCGACGACGAATGATGTCGCGTGGTGTGCTCTAATTGTAATCATAACTGTAGTAGTATTTTCACAACCGGCGCCAGACGACGAGCGTCTCTGCGTGAATTTTTATTTACCTTTAACCAACGCTTTGAACACCGACGACGCGCTAAACGACGGGTAATTCGCCGCTGGAATCTTCAATGCCGCACCAGTTTGCGGGTTACGCCCCGCGCGCGCCGCTCGGTTCTTTCGCGCAAACGTACCAAAGCCAGAAAGCGCGACTTTATCACCCTTTTGTACGCTCGCGCACACGGCGTCCAGCGTCGCGGTCAACACGCGTCCGACCAAGGCTTTGCTCTCGCCCGTCTCGCTCGCCACAGCCTCGATGAGCGTCTTCTTATTCAACCCAGACGCCGCGGTGGCGTACGTTCTGTCGTGCACGCACGCGCGATACCCAAACGCGCACCAGTCCGTCAGTCAACGAACGATCTAGTCCCAACGACCAACATCACGATGCGTCGCGATGCGCCTCGACGCGACCGCCCGCGTGCGCCGCCGCGCGCACAGACGTCGCGCCGAAAACACCCTTCATCGCATGCGCGCGCCGCCCCGCCCGGCGCGCGGCGATTCGCGTCGGCAGCGGCGTAATCATTCGTTTCAATTTTCCCGCGCATTCGGTCGCGCATCGCACCTGGACGCGTCGCGCGTCGCGCGGATCGCACTGCTCGCAAACATGACGATTCGATGCGTGCAAACGGAGAAACGAAAATACTCGAGGTGTTTTTTCGCGGTGTGGGTGTCGTCCGAACGCGCGCGTCAGCGGCAGTCGAACGTCGAGGAATACCGTCGCGAACGCGACATCGTGCGCGGTTCCCCTTGGAACGGGTCTGATCGGTCGCACCTGGTCGTTATTGGTCGATGTGTCGTCGAGTGGGTACATACACACATCATACAGGGTACATACACCACGGCGCGTGGTCTTCACGCGCGCGCGTTTCGGCGTCACAGACGCGCGCGCGAGCGGTGTGCGGGCGCCAATCGCCGCGCATACGATCGCCGGCGCATCGAGCGTGCATGCCCGCGCGAGGGTGTGGCGCGCACGTGACGTCGCGCGGCGTCGCGGGTGGGAATCGTACGCTGCGTGGTGCTGGTCGGCGCATCGACATGTGGCGAGCGATCGCGCGGCGCACCGCGCGTGGGACGCGCGGTGACGCGCGCGGCGCGTCGTTCGATAGTGGCGTTGTCGATGGCGACGCGGTGCGCGCGCGCGCGAGGACGTGGGTGGTGACGCGCGCGGGGTACGGGGTGAGCGAGGAGGATGACGCGGAGCCGAGCGAGGACGAGCGAACGTTTTCGAGCGCGTCGTCGTCGTCGTCGACGACGACGACGACGACAAATACGAGCGCGGATGATATTGCGAGGTTCTCTCGTGGTTTATCGCGGTTATCGATGGCGTCCACGAGCGGCGGTGCGGCGACGTACGGCGCGAATGGTGGTAGGACGTTTGCGAGCTCGGCGGCGCCCGAGGCGGCGGCGAGCGTCGCGGCGCCGTCGATTCGTGGCGAGATTAAACGCATTACGTTTCATTCTCGCGAGAATGGCTTCACCGTGGCGCGTATGGAGGTTGATGCGGGCTGCGATCTTCCACCTGGCGCGCTCGCGACGCCCAAAAGACGACGTAAGGGCGCGCAGGCGACGCCGACGGTCACCGTCGTCGGAACGCTTCCAGGCGCGAGCGAGGGTCAAATGTTGGAGCTCATCGGCGAATGGCGCGAGAACTCAAAGTATGGCATTGAATTTTTCGTCACTGGTGCACCCACGGAGTTGAAGCCCGCGAGCGAAGATGCGGTGTTGAGGTATTTAAGCGGTGGAGCGTTGCCGGGGTGCGGGAAAGTCACCGCCCAACGATTGGTCGACCACTTTGGGGTGAACTTATTAGACGTGTTGAACTCGCCGGATGGGGCTAAACGGCTCATGGCGTGCGATGGTATCGGTGTAAAGACAGCGCAAAAGTTAAAGACGAACTGGGACGAGAGTCGGGGTAAACGCGATGCGGCGGTGTTTCTTGAGAAGAATGGCGTGCCACTGGCGTTGGCGCAACGCGCGGCGGCGCAATACGGCCCGATGACAGAGGACGTTATTCGTGCGAATCCATTCGAAGCGCTGAGTGCGGTGCGAGGCGCGACGTTTCATCGCATCGATGCGTTGGCGGCGAGACTTGGGAAACCACCGGATGATCCAGCGCGTTTAGGCGCGGCGATTATCGAAGTGTTGAGCGCGTCGGCGGTGAGCAACGGCCACGCCTATCTTCCTTGGAAGAGAATCGTCGACGGCGTGCGAATATTACTCGGGCAGTCACTCATGACGGACGAAACTAGTATTCAAGCCGCCGCAGAGGCGATTCGGCTCAAGGGTGACATTCGCGTGCAGCGATTACCAGATCCGAACGCTCGAGTGGGCGCCGCCGCCATCGAGCTCTTTGACGGAGACTGGTCCACGGCGGCATTGTATACGAGCGCTATGCATAGTGCAGAAGTCGCCGTGGCCTCAGACTTGACCAAGCGCATGATGCGTCCAAAATTAAAGGTTGAAAACGATCGCGTCCAGCGTTGGCTCGAGGCTGCGGCGCAAAAAGAGGGATGGCGTACGTTGAGCGAATCGCAGGAGGCTTTCGTGCGCCTGGCGATTACGTCGCCCGTGTGCATCCTCACCGGCGGCCCAGGTACGGGGAAGACGTTCGCTACGCACGTCATCGTGCGCTTGATGCGCGCGATGGGTAAGAGCGTCGTGATGTGCGCTCCCACAGGGCGCGCGGCGCAACGTTTAATGGAAATCACCACGGCGGGGCGTGACATTGCCAATCCGATTACCAGCTCGACGATTCATCGCTTGTTGGAATTCAAAGCTGCCGAAGCCATGGTCGCCGAAGGTCTCGACGACGACGGTCCGTTGCAAGCGTTATCGTACAAAGGACGATTTATTCGAGATGCGAAGAACCCGTTGCAGGCAGACGTAGTGGTGATTGATGAGAGCTCGATGTTGGATTTGCCGCTCGCCGCGGCGCTCCTGGCGGCGGTGCCGCCCAAGGCGCAAGTGGTCTTCGTCGGAGATGCCGATCAGCTCCCTTCGGTCGGTCCTGGAAGCTTACTGCGCGATCTGCTCGCCGCACAAAACGTTCCCAGCATTGCTTTGACGGACATTTTCCGTCAAGCCGCAGCGAGCGGTATCGTTCGAGCGGCGCACGCGATTAACGCCGGATCCTTTTTACCGTCAGACATCAAAGAACAGCGCTTTGATGAAGACTTGAAAGAATTGCGGATCGTGCCGTCGGCATTGGATATCAATGACGCGCCCATGGACCCATCGCTCAAGCCTGATTGCTTGTGGGTGAGTTTACCGAGTGAAACCAACGCGAGCGTCGAAGCGGTGATGAAGCACGTCCTCGACGACGTCTTGCCGTCGCGCGGGTTCACCGCGAATGATTTGCAAGTATTATCCCCGATGCGCCGCGGCGTGGCGAGCACTGGATCATTGAACAACTTCCTGCAAACGTCTTTGAACCCGCGATGCGAGAGCAAGAAAGAAGTCACCATCGGTAGCTTTTATGGCGACGTCACGTTTCGTGAAGGCGACCGCGTGCTCCAGCAACGCAACGACTACACCAAGGAGGTCTTTAATGGCGATCTAGGCGTCATCAGCCGCATCGACCCTGCAGACGGCACCGCCACCGTGAGCTTTGGCGCTGATTTCAAGGAAGTTGCGTACACCAAGGGTGAATTGCGCGATTTAATCCCCGCCTACGCGATGACGATTCACAAGGCGCAAGGGAGCGAATACCGTGCCGTCGTCCTCGTCCTGACGAATGCTCACAAGCCCTTGCTCCGTCGCGAGCTCTTATACACCGGCGTGACTCGCGCCAAAGAACTCCTCGTCGTCGTTGCTCCTCGAACCGCCCTGTCCACGGCGATTAGTACCACCGGAAAGGATCACCGCTCCACGGGTTTGGCCGAACGCCTCGCGTTCGCCGCGAAACCCCTCGCGTCCGCCGCGACGCCGCGTCCGAAAAGCCCGCGTTAATCGCCCCGCGCGCGAACACAATCGTACATTGTATTAAAAACACCACCTCTCGCATGTATTCACCCCCACGCGCGCACAATCATCCAAAAGCCAGACCCGAGCCGCGCTGTTCAAGCCATTTTCTCGTTACGCCGCGACGATAGCAGCCTGTGACTGCTCATCCCCCCCACACGTGCGCGCACGCGATCGCCGCGCACCGCGTCGCGCACCACGAACGCACTGCCTTCACAGGCTCGGTTTCTATTCGCCTCCATCGCCGCACACCGCGTCGCGCGCGCCGTTTGACGGAGATATCTTCGGCGCGAGGGTTGCCGCGCATTTGATTTCGTATCCCCAATGTCGCGCCTTTTCGCGCACGGTTCGCGCGCGCGTGGCGTGTACGAGAGCGTCGTGCGCGCATACAGTGCGGATGCATCGATGGCGTCGACACGAGCGGCGGTCGGGGGCACGAGCGCGACGGGGGGCTTGGGTGAGGACGTCGCGAGGCGAGGGCTGGGCGCGGCGTCCCGCTCAGCGTCGGGCCCGGCGGTCGGGGCGAGCGCTGGGGCGCGAGATGTCGCGCGTGAGGGGGATGTCGCGAGCGATGGTGGTGGACGATCTCGTGCGGGTGGGAAATCCGCGAGCTCGGGGCGTGGATTGAGTGAGAAGTTTGGGAAAGACGTGGTGGATGATATTTACCGAGGGAGCTTTCGGAGCCAAACGGGCGTGAGCTTGAAGTACATGTTGGATTTTGGGGCTCAGCCGATTCATCGGCAGTTAATGGTGTCGGCGCAGTTTTTACATAAAGAGCTTCCGGTGCGTTTGGCGCATCGAGTGGCGGAATTGGAGAACTTGCCGTTTGGGTTGAGCGATATGTCGCAGGTGTTGGACGTGCGGGACTGGTACGTCGAGTCGTTCACTGAGCTGAGGACTTTTCCACCCGTGGAGACCATGGAGGATGAAGAAAAGTTTACAAACATGCTGAAACGAATTATGACGAGGCACGAGAACGTCGTACCTATGATTGCGCGCGCGGTGTTAGAATTGAAGGAGCAACTGGCGGCGCAGCGACCAAACGCGGGCGAAGCGCCAAAGGGCGCCCAGGCGCGACGCGGTGGGACATTCGCCACGACAGACTTAAATGAGTTCCCCGAGGTGCATCAATTTTTGGATGGGTTCTACATGAGTCGCATAGGCATGCGTATGTTGATTGGGCAGCACGTCGCGCTGCACGATCCCCCCAAAGAGTCGTACATTGGGTTAATATGCACGTCCTTGAGCCCAATGGAGGTTGCTCGAGACGCCATCGCTGACGCGCGATCGATATGCATGCGCGAATACGGCGACGCTCCAGAAGTTGAATTATTCGGTCAAGAGGATTTTACGTTTGCGTACGTCCCAGGGCACTTGCATCAAATGTTATTCGAGCTCGTGAAGAACTCGCTGAGGGCGGTGAGCGATAGGTACTTAGACAGCAACGACACTCCACCGCCGATTCGTGTCGTCATCGCCGAGGGCGCTGAAGATGTAACGATCAAGGTGTCCGACGAAGGTGGTGGCATTCGTCGCAGTGGATTGGAGAAAATTTGGACCTATTTGTACAGTACCGCAAGAAGCCCGTTGAAAGACATGGACGCGGACTCCGCTGGTCCGGTAGTTTTGGCAGGTTATGGTTACGGACTACCCCTTTCTCGTCTGTATGCGAGATATTTTGGTGGCGACTTGCAAGTGCTTTCTATGGAAAACTACGGCACTGATGCTTATTTGCATCTCAATCGCTTGGGTGTCGCGTCAGAGCCCCTTCCGTAATCCAGCTTAGTATTTTTCGCGCGAACTTTCAATTGTAACACAACCATCTGTATTGATTTGATTTATACTGTTTTTTACACTGTCTCTCTAGGTATGTATGTTTTGTCTACCAACAATCGTCCGAGTATTCGTTTGTGGCGAGCGCCTACGCTTTAAAAAACCGCGCGACGCTCCGAAAAGCTCGGTACAAGTCTCCCCAGTCTATTATCCCAAGGCGGAGATGTGGCCACGAAGACGCTGCTTCTGACCATCGGTGCAGTGATGCATGAGCGCACGAAGTAAATCACGCGGAAGAACGTGATCACCACCTCTCGCCGCAGCCATGGATGCGTGTCGATCGAAAATTTCAGACACGATGCCAAACGCGGCGCCAAATGCCTTGTGCGTCAAAGGAGAAATCTCCAACATGTGCGCGCGCTCCAACGTGGCGGCGATAACACTTACGAGCGTCATCGATGCCGATCCACGAGATGTGAGCGGAGCAAGTAATTGCTTAGCTTCTGCTGCGCTCATACCGGTCGCGACAGCGCCCAAGGCGCCTTCAACCGCGACGGCATTCATGAGTTGGACGCTCTCCGCCGCCGAGCGAAGCAAAGCTTCGGCGCTCGGGTTGGATTCCGCATTTTTACCACCAATGAGCATACCGACATTACGCAAAACCGCCCACACCAACGTTGCGGCGGCGGCAGAACCGAGAGGGAATCTTGGGAGTGCCTTGGCGAGCAACGTTCGTCCCTTCGGAAGTGTGACGATGCGCTGGAACACGCCGTCGTGTTCAGCGCCGCCGACGGCGAGCACGGGAACGGATGGCAGGCGCAACGTACTGACTAATCCATCCAGCAAAAACGTGCGGCGTCTCTTCAACTCTTCCTCGGTCTCGCTAGGTCGATCCTCTTCAAGCTGGCGATCAATGTCGTCGACATCGAGCAACAAGCACATGGAGTCCTCAATCATAATACGCGCCGCCAAGAGCGGTTCTTGCTCCAATCGACGCTGCGTGCCTTCTTCGAGCTCTTCACCATCCGCAGCGGGCGCTGAGCCTGAGGATACGTCCAAAAGGGGCTTGGGAGATCGAATGTTACCGAAGGGCACCTTGCCAAGACCTGCCAAACCTGGGACAAAAGTCACCGGTCCGCGCGCCTCCTTTTCGTGCGATGCAAGCTCACGCAACGTTTCCGGACAGAACGGTTCCTTCAACTTTGACGGGTTGTTGCGACGCAACCACGACTGATAGAAGTAATCGTGCTCGTACGCCGGTCGGTCATGCGGGTGCGTCGCGCTCCACTGAATACGCAAAATCGTTTCGATTTCATCATTCGGCATGAGCTTACCGTTGTAATGAGGTCGACCACGCGGACGTTGTTCTCGTGGTCGATCACCTCGCGGCTGACGCGGTTGGTTCGGCGGCGGTGCGAAACCAGGCGGCATCGGCGCCATGGGCGGCGCGGCGGCGCGCACGCCAGGCATTCCCGGAATGTCCATCGCCCCCGCATTCACGCTCGTTCCATCAGCCCATTCGGGAATTTCCTCGCCACGATGTCTGCCATGTTGCTGTTGTTGACGCATCATATGTCCAGGCGGCGGCGCCATCATCGGATGGTGCGGTGGCGGTCCCATGCCAGGCGGGAACATCCCTGGCGGCGGCGCCCTCATCATCCCTGGCGGCGGCGCCCCCATCATCCCTGGTGGCGGCGGCCCCATCATCCCTGGTGGAAACCCATTCCCATATCCCGGTCTCGGCACTTGCGGCGGTGGCGCGATCCCCCGAGCCATCGCCTCGCGTTCGAGCTCCTCCACCGTTCGCGTCCCCGCCGGCACCGGGCCACCAAACGTCGGCAACATCGTCGGCGTGAGTAAATCCCAGGGTCGTAATAGCCCCCCAGAACCCGCCATCAACGCTTCCTCCTCACGCGTGCTCATGATGTGCACTTCCTCTTGCCTGTCCAACTTGAGCGACGAGAGATCGTCCTCAAGCTCGCCCCCGAGCTCGCCCAGGAGCGCCGAATCGCTCGGTGCGTCAAAGAACCCACTGCGTTGGCGCGTGCAAAGAACACGTAAACGTCAGTACTCGGTCGCGTGCGCGTGCACGCGCGCGCCATGGGCGATTCGCGCGTGTGTATAGTGATAAGCAACGAGCGTCCTGCGCGCGAGGCAATCCAACACGTCGAAGCGATCGTCGCATCGTAGTCACCCGCCGACGCGCGATGCATCTCGCGCGCGCACCACAGACGCGTTCGCATACATCACGGTCTATGCATACCTCATGGTTAACGCCTCAACCCACCACTTAGGACGTCGCGCGTCGAAGAGTAAAGTAACATTCTTCAATCGCGCGTACCCTCAGCCGACGTCGGCGTCGGCTCACTCTATTAATAGAATCCAATGACGTCTTCATCGTAGTCCCGCATTCCATGACGCGCTGTGACGCGAGAGATGGACGAAAACAAATATGTTGCATCGAGCCGTGCGCGCATGAACGCGGAAGAGTCGGCGCTGATGGCGTCGTTGAAGAAATTAGACGCGCGAAGAGCGACGAGAAGAGCCGCGGCTTCGCCCGCTCGCGATTCTGTCGTTCGCGAGAGTAAGCTCTTGGCGTCCATCGCTCGATTGGACGATGCGCTGAAGCGCCAGCAATCAAATGAGGGTTTTGATGCGAGTGCGTCGGTACCGGGGTGGGAGCATGGATGCGTCCCACGTGCGACGAAGCCGCGTTCGATGCGGGTGCGTCTCGCGCGCGAGTACGAGCAATTCTGTCGACGAATTCTCGAGTGTGACGTCTCGCGCGATACCCATGCGAAAGATTGTACACCGATCGGCGAACCACGCGCGCCAAGCGCGCCGACCGCGGCGCGAGCGCGCTGAAATCGTGCAAATGTCTTCACATTGAGAAACTGTTGTCCAAGGAGAGCTCAAGAATCGACATTCTGCGACGCGCGCACCTCGCGCTCGCGCGCCCGAACACCCCGTGCGAGCGGCGTATCTCGTCAGGGGAATCGGTCTCGTCCATCGAGACTCGCGCGTCGGCGCACGGGCGAGGCGTGCGCGTCACGAACTCGCGTTCAAGGCTCTGGGCACCACCAGCTCAGCCGAGTGCCGCCGTCTCGCCCTTTCCGTCGCCGACGTTCGCGCGTCACCGTCGCCGGCGTTTCGTGCGCGATGCCAAAGTCCAAGTTTACCACGTTCGACATTGCCGCTGAAGTCGCGGCGCTTCGTCGATCGGTGCTCGGGTGCTGGCTCGCCAACGTCTACGACCTCGACTCGAGGACGTACGCATTCAAGTTCAATAAACCTTCAGGCGCAGTCGCGCGCGATGCGGACACCCCAGTCGCCGCGAGCGATGCCGAAAGTGAGAAGATACACATAATTATCGAAAGCGGTAATCGGTTTCATCGCACCAAGTATGAACGCGCGAAAAATGATGCGCCAAGTAAGTTTAACGCCAAGCTCCGGATGCACGTGCGGACGAAACGGTTAAACGACGTGAGGCAATTTGGACGCGACCGCGCGGTGGATTTCACGTTTGGCGGCGGTGACACCGAGTGTCACATTATTGTTGAATTTTACGGTCAAGGAAACATCATCTTGACGGATAAAAACTACACGGTATTGACGCTGTTGAGGACGCACAGAGACGACGCCAAGGGGGTGAAAATTCTCGGCAACCATACGTACCCGCTTGATCGATTCCGCGCGTTCAAGCAGTACGAGCGCGAAGACGTGGTGTGCGCGTTGGCGAGTGGGTTGACGGTGGATGCCGCCACCGCCGCGGACGGCGACGCTGACGCTGCGGATGAAAAGACTGAAGGCGCCGGGACGCGTTCGCCCGGGACGATTAGAGAGGCGCTCGCGAGAGCGTTTGGATACGCCCCTCCGTTTGCCGAACACGTCGCGCTCACCGCGGGTATTCCCAACGGCGCCTCAGCATCCCTACCATTCGATGATGCCGTGCGCGACGCGTACATCGACGCGCTGACGACGGCGGTGCAAGGATTAGAGAGTTGGTTTGAAGGCGTCACCACTGGCGCCGTCGTGGCAACGCCCGTGGTCACGACAAAGATGGATTCAAAAGCCGACGGCTCTGAAGCGATTGAGATCTTTGACGACTTTTCGCCTTTTCCATTGAAACAAAACGAAGGTAAACCAGTGAAGGAATTTCCCATGGATGGTGTCACCGATCCAGCGTGCGCGTTCGACCACGTGGTCGACGAGTACTTCACCGCGCTCGAGTCGCAATCGGGCGTATTGGCGCGACGTAAAGTCGAAGCGCAGGCGATTACAAAGTTGGAAAAGACGTTGAAGGATGTCGAAAACCGTGCGGCACAATTGGAATTAGAACGGGAAAAGGAGGAACAGCGCGCGGTGTTGATCGAGTATAATTTAGAAGCGGTCGACCGCGCGCTCGACGCGGTGAATAGCGCGTTGGCGAGCGGCATGTCGTGGACCGAACTCGAGATGATGATTAAGGAGGAGCGGCGTCTCGGGAACCCAGTGGCGAGCATGATCAAGTCGCTCGATTTAGAAAAGAATCAAATCACAATCACGCTCGCGAATCACCTCGACGACGTGGATGAAGAAAAGCCGAGCGGCGGCAAGGCGAAACGCGTGACGGTGGTGTTGGATTTGGGCTTGAGCGCGCACGCCAACGCCTCGGTGCATTTTGCCGCCAAGAAGAAGCACGCTGAAAAGTTTGGTAAAACGATGGAAGCACAGTCAAAAGCCGTGGCAATCGCCGAAGCCAAGGCGAAAGCGGCGATCGAACGCGCGGCGAATAGCGCGTCGATTTCGCGCGCGCGACAAACGCTTTGGTTTGAAAAGTTCAATTGGTTTGTCACGAGCGAAAACTGCTTGGTTCTTCAAGCAAAGGATGCCACGCAGGCTGAAATGCTCATTTCCAAGTACATGCTCCCGGGGGATGCGTTCGTGCACGCTGATGTCGCGCAAGCGCCGGTGACGTTGGTGAAACCGCCGCCAGGCGATTACCGCGCCGTGCCGTCGTATTCGCTCACACAAGCAGGCGCCGCAGTGATGTGTCGGAGCAGCGCGTGGACGTCTCGCGCGGTGACGTCGGCATGGTGGACAACGCCCAATTGCGTGAGCAAGATTGCCGCACTTGCGGGTGACAAATTACCGCCGGGAGTGGTGAACGTCGCGCGCGCGGATAAGCAATTTCTTCCACCCACGCAGCTCGTCATGGGATTTGGCTTAATGTTTGTGGTGAGCGAAAAGAACGTCGATGCGCACAAGAATGATCGATTAGTGCGGAGTGATTTCGACGTGACGTTAGAACAGGATGAAGGCGGTAGCGATGATGACGCCGACGGTGGCGATGTGGTTGAGATTAAAAGACGTGACCGAGCCGAGCCGAACGACGACGGGGATGGGGACGACGACAATGACGACGACGATGTGGACATTGTGGATAAGCTCGCGAGTTCAAACTTGCATAGCGCCAATGGCACCGACGACGCACTCGCGAACAAACACAGAGGCGACGTACATGCAACAAAGCAAACCGCCTCGCCTCGCATGTCCGCCAAGGAGCGTCGCGCGCAAAAGAAAAAAGGTAAAAAAGGTGGTAAAGCATCCGATGACGACGACGACGACGATGATTTCGTCGACCCATTAGCGCAACTCTCGTCACCGGCAAAGGCTGGCAAGGCAGCGGGAGCTGGGAAGCCACTCCCGCGCGGCAAGGCAGCCAAGCTCAAGCGCGCCAAGGCCAAGTACGGCGACCAGGACGACGAAGACAGGGAATTAGCCATGGCATTTCTAGGTGCAGATGGCACGAAGAAATCATCCAAGTCTACGACGGATAGTCAAACTACGGTTGCCGCTGACGTCACGAAACCTGAAGCGCCAACGGCGCCGACGCCCGCGCCAGCACCGTTTAAGCAACGCGACGCCGAGAAACGAGCGCGCCGAGAAGCCAAAGCAGCTGAAGACGCCGAAGACGTCGTCGCCGTTGATGACGACGACGAGCGCGGCGGAGCAACCGACGTGACAGTGAGCATTGAAGAGCGCCTCAAAGCCGATGCCGAACGCGTATCGTTCATCAACCGCATCGTAGGCGCGCCATTCAAGGAGGACGACATCGAATACGCGCTTCCGGTGTGCGCGCCCATCGCGGCGACCAACGCGTTGAAATACCGCATGAAGGTCACCCCTGGTTCGCAAAAGAAGGGCAAAGCGGCTAAAGTCGCCATGGAAATTCTCATGCGCGCGCCGTTCGCGTCGAAACCAGAACTGGACGCCATGCGCGCGTTG
>Ga0181564_10000305_pt1 | contig 41618 bp, 30 predicted proteins | sample 011ome_24_FD_134512 | JGI IMG/M metagenome (GOLD analysis project Ga0181564, IMG submission 134512) | Coastal salt marsh microbial communities from the Groves Creek Marsh, Skidaway Island, Georgia - 011513CT metaG (megahit assembly) | ecosystem: Environmental > Aquatic > Marine > Intertidal... | reverse complement strand
GAGGTTGAATCGAATCCGAGGAGCAGGTCTGCTCGTTTGCGTTTCATCCGTAAAACCCACCAACCAGGGATTTAGTCATGATTAGCAGGATGTGGTGGATCATGATTATAACGGGAGTCTCTGTGTTTGGGTCTGGGGCGATATCAATCGTATGGTTGAGGATGGAAATCTCCGCGATCGCTAAAAATTGTGGAAGATTGGAGGATCAAAGAGAAATGGTGGCAAGGGAACTGCAAGAGTTGAGGGGGCAGCGGTCGCGATCGTTGCGCCCGTCAACTTTAGCAGGCATGGTAGAGGGTAGGTTAGTCATGCCTCCTTCCTCCAGAACTGTACATGTGTCTGGGCGGGAAATGAAGGAACGCCTAAATGGTCAATGGCTGGAGCAGGGAGAGTTCGCTAACAACCGTTAGAATGAACAATATCTTCATCTCCCGCTATCGATTTTATCTGGTTTTTCTTACGGTCCTATTGGCTTTCACTTCCCTAGGCGGAAGATTGGTGCAACTGCAGTACATTGATGCCCAAAAGTATAAAGAAGTAGCGTTGGGGGTTCGGCAGAATTTTATTACAACTCCGGCAAGAAGGGGCGATGTGGTCGATCGTAAGGGAAACTTGCTGGCTACTACAAGGTCAGTGGTTGAGTTGGGCCTGGATCCGCATTCCGTTGAGGAGGATGACTTCGATAAGCTACCATCCCTTGCGAAGCTGTTGGAATTACCAGAGCCTGCTGTTGCGTACGCGGCCAAAAAAAGGACGAGAAAAGATAGTCAGGGGGAATTGCACTTCGTACGCTGGGTAAAACTTAAGGATGAGGTGGATGAGGGGACATACCGTAAAATTAAAAAGCTCAATATCAATGGGGTGTATGGAAATTTTAAGCATTCAAGGCTTTATCCCAATCAATCCCTCGCTTCTCACCTGCTTGGCTATGTAAATAAAGAGGGTAAACCCTGTATGGGGGTGGAGATGTTTGCAGATTACTATTTGAAGGGACAGGATGGTTGGCGGGAGAGCGAGCGTGACGGAAGGCGACGCGAAATGCCACAGTACCGCTCCTTTGAGGTAGTTGCAAGGGACGGGCTCAATGTTGAGTTGTCCATGGACAGAATTATTCAGGATATAGTTGAAGAGGAACTTCAGATCATTGCTTCGGACTTTGATCCGTTGAGTGCAAGCATCATTGTCACGGATCCGAGAACGGGGGAAGTACTGGCTTTGGCCAATTACCCAGACTTTGACCCAAATAATTACAACAAGACTGAACTCGAAAACCAGCGCAATCGTATCCTTACTGATCTTTACGAACCGGGCTCCACCTTTAAAATTGTACCGGTTGCAGGTGCGATGAATGAAGGCCTGGTTCAACCTGATGATATTATAGACTGTGAGGATCCAGTGTATCGGGTAGGTTCCAGAAACCGAATGTTGCCAAGTGATCATAACCCCTTGGGTAAGATTTCTCTCAAGGAAGTGGTTAAGAAGTCGAGCAACCGGGGGGCTGCAAGATTGGGAATTAAATTAGGTGCCACACGTCTTTATGAGTACAGCAGGGCATTTGGTTTCGGGGAAGGCACTAATCTTGGTCTGATTGGAGAAAGAAACGGGATTTTACATAATCCCAAAAACTGGGACGGGTTAACTATTACCCGACTGCCTATGGGTCATGCGGTCGCAGTTACCGCCTTGCAAGTTCACCAGTCAATGAGTGTAATTGCCAATCGGGGGGTTCTCATGAAGCCACAGATTGTAAGAAGGGTCTTTGATCACGAAGGAAAGACGGTGGTTTCCTTTGATCCTCAGGTAAAGCACAGAGTAGTGAGGAGTGATGTGGCCAAGTCCATATCAGAAATGCTTGTATCAGTGGTGAGCAATGAGGGGACGGCGAGGCAGGCGAAAATAAGTGGTTTTGAAGTTGCAGGAAAGACTGGTACCACTCAAAAATTAATTGAGGGAAGATATTCAAACCAGCACCATGTCGCTTCCTTTGTTGGATATTTTCCAGCATCCGATCCGAAAATTCTGGCCACAATAGTGGTTGATGAGCCTAAGATGAAAGCGGGAAGGTTGGGCTATGGTGGAAGTGTGGCTGCTCCATCATTCAAGCGCATTGGTAAAAAAATTATTGCATCATTGGGTCTGAAACCAAGGGAGCAGGAGGTTACATTTATAGAGACCGCGAAGTACAGGAACCAACCACTTTAAAATTTCGTTATGACAGATATAAAAACAAAGCCTGAAACGATGGAAAATATCCACCGAAGAATATCTTCGTCCATGGATCTTAGAAGCTTGGCTAGGCAAGAGGGTGCCTATGCGAAGGATAGAGGAAATATCAGAATGAGTTCCTTGTGTTCAGACAGTCGGAGAGTTACGCCAGGGGCGGCCTTTTTTGCTTTGCCTGGGCTGCGCACCCATGGAAACGAACACCTTAGAGAAGCGATTGAACGTGGGGCTAGGGTGGTCATTACTGATTCGGAGACTGACACTCTCCCCAGTCATGTGGTCAAGGTCAAGGTGGACGATGCCCGGACTGCCCTCGCTAAGTTTTCCAAGCGCTATCATGGTAATCCGGACGAGCTATTAAAATTGATCGGGATCACCGGGACAAATGGTAAGACTACAGTCACCTCGCTGACCCGGCATCTATTGGAGGAACCCGGACGACCTGTTGGATTAATAGGAACAGTGAAGTACCATCTCGGAGACAGGGAGTTGCCCTCTTACCGGACTACTCCTGAGGCGTCAGACCTTTATCCATTACTTAAAAGCATGCTCGTAGGAGGGTGCTCAGAAGCAGTAATGGAGGTGAGTTCCCATGGCATTCATCAGTCACGCGTGGCTGGGCTTCAATTAGAGATAGCTGCCTTTCTGAATCTGTCGAGGGATCATTTGGACTATCACAAAACCATGGAGGCATACTTTAAGGAGAAGAGAAAAATATTTAATGGAGTGAATGGAAGTCTTCCTCAAGTTGCTGTTGTAAATGGAGATTGCCCCTATGGAAAGCGACTGTTGGATGAACTGCCCCCCCAGGTAAGGTTTATTTCTTTTGGTTTTGAGGAAGGCTGCCTTTTTCGGGCCATCCAAATATCTCTGGATGCAAACGGGGCAAAATTTGTGCTCGAATCACCTGCCGGAAATATCGTGGTCAACAGCCCTTTGGTGGGGAGGTATAACATCATGAATGTACTGGCTTCCTTCGCCATCATTTATGGGATGGGCCGTTCAGTGCCTGATGCCGTCCAAAAACTAGCTGGATTTAACGGTGTCGATGGCAGAATGGAAGTGATTGATCAGGGCCAGGTGTTCAAGGTGGTGGTAGACTATGCTCACACTCCGGATGCGCTGAGGAATGCTTTAGGTATGTTGAGGGAATGTACCAAGGGAAAATTACACCTTGTTTTTGGATGCGGTGGTGACCGTGATCGCGGAAAAAGACTCGAGATGACACGGGTGGCGTGTGCGGGGGCAGACCGGATTTGGGCGACTGCGGACAACCCGCGGACAGAGCCGCAGTCGTCAATCTTTGACGATATGAAAAAGGGAGTGTCTCGGGGTGCCAAAGTTGCGTTTATTGAGGACCGGAGGCGGGCAATTAACAGAGCATTCGATGCAGCGGGTCCGGAAGACTGCGTATTAATTGCAGGGAAGGGGCATGAAGCATTCCAGGAAATTCAGTATTCTGCTATTCCTTTTGATGACCGCAGAATTGCCGAGGATTTGATTCAAGCAAAAATATTTTCACATTAATGGTGGCTTTCTCTCCAAACCATTTACAAGAATGGAGTAAGGGTGAATGGAATATTGAGCCCAGTAATTCGCTGTGCGGGTTTTCAATAGATTCCCGTAAGATTCAAAGTGGGGATGTCTTTGTGGCGATCCGCTCGGCCAGGGATGGACATCAATACCTGGAGGCGGCCATGGAGGGGGGAGCGACAGCGGCATTGGTTGAGGAAGTAAATTCGTCCATTCGTTTGCCCCAGTTAAAAGTAAAAAAAACCCCAAAGGCTTTTCTTGAAATTGCCCGTGGCCACCGCAGGCAATTTAACAAACCAGTGGTCGGGATTACCGGGAGTTGTGGGAAAACATCGACTAAGGAGGCCTTGGCCACTCTGCTTAGCGGTGGGTTGTCCACAGATGGGAATTTGAACAATCACCTGGGTGTGCCCCTGACCTTGTTGCGTTTGGAATTGGACCAACACATCGCGGCAATTATCGAGGTCGGTATCAACCACACCGGTGAAATGACTCGGCTAGCTCAAACCATCGAGCCGAATTTAGTTTTGATCACCATGATCGGGCATTCCCACTTGGAAGGGTTGGGTGGGATTGAAGGAGTGGCAGAGGAAAAGAGTAAGCTATGGCAGGACACAGATGCTAGGGCAATTTTTCCTGAATCATGCTTAAATTTTGAACCCTTTTGCAGATTGGTGGCCCAGGGTAAGCCCTATCTTGCTCTGAAAAAAGGATATCCGCCTAGTGGGAAATCAGGCAGGAAAACCGCTTATTATGAATCTTGGACTGAAACAAACAAACCGGAGGGCTCAGATATGCTGCATGTTTGGCATCCTGAGTCCTCCGAATTCAGTTGTCCGCTCCCACCGATGTCCGATGGCATGATCAGCAATATGGCACTTTGTGTGTTAGCTGCTCTGGAGCTTGGCCTATCTAAGAAAGAAATTTCAGTACGCCTACCCCAATACAAGCCCCCTGCCTTGCGAGGCGCCCGTCTTCAAGGCAGGGGGCGAGAGTATTTTGTAGACTGTTACAATTCGAACCCTTCTTCTTTTGCAGATTCGGTTCATTTTTTTTCCCTTCAGTCAGGAGATCTGCCCAAACTTTACATTCTTGGAGGAATGGAGGAACTCGGTCAGCAAGAGGTCTCTCTTCACCGCCATGCGGCGAACCATATCGAAGTGAAGGATAATGACCGGGTAGTGCTGGTAGGTGAAAAAGCGTCCTGGATGGCAGATGCCATTCTCAAAAAGGGTGCCCATTCAAATCAGGTGATCGTATTAAAAAACACAGAAGATTGCCGAAGCCTGATTGAGGATTTTGAGGGAAATGTTCTCTTGAAAGGAAGCCGAAGGTATCGCCTCGAGGACATGGTGCCTAGTTGGGCGGTCGCCAAAGAGGAGGTTGATTTACCTGCCCTATGCTAACCTATCTCCAGTTTGGTGAGGAATGGTTTGGTCCCTTGCGCTTGTTTCAATTTATTTCTGTACGGTCCATTGGTGCAGGGGTAACTGCCCTGATTATGGGTTTCGTCATTGGTCCGATGATCATCCAATGGTTGCGTAGCATTGGCGCAAGGCAGGCATTTAGGGATAAGGAGGAGGTCGGGGAACTCGCCAATCTTCATGAGGCAAAAGAAAAGACACCAACCATGGGCGGTCTTTTGATTTGTCTTTGTGTGGTGGTCAGTTGTGTGTTGTGGGCGGAATTAAATGTATATGTGCTGACCGCTTTAATTACTTACCTGCTTTTGACTTTTGTGGGTTTTCTCGATGATTATCTCAAGGTGGTAAAAAAGAACAGCAAGGGCCTCGCTGGAAGGTACAAATTGGCGGGGCAGTTTTTTACAACTGCGGTGGCCTTATTTTTATTATTGGGCCCATTCAGCCACAATTTGTCCGGACATGAAAAGGAGGCTCTGGGAAGTGCGGAAAAAATGCGCGAACTTTGGGTTCCCTTTGTCACTTATGCAGAAAGTGGTGCCATTCCCACCCTTTCACTTGGGGTGTTGTTTCTGTTTTTTCTCGTCACCTTGTGCGGTTCAAGCAACGCCATCAACTTGACGGATGGGCTCGATGGATTGGCCATTGGGTGCACCGTTACGGTGGCCTTGACATATGGCATTATGGCCTATGCTTCGGGAAATTTTCTAATTGCGGAATATTTAAAAGTTAGCTGGGTGCCGGGCAGTGGTGAGCTGACCGTGGTTTGTGCTGCTCTCCTTGGTGGCAGCTTGGCTTTTCTATGGTATAATGCCCATCCCGCAGAAGTCTTTATGGGAGATACTGGTTCGCTGGCCATAGGTGGACTGGTGGGAATTATTGCCCTGATGATCCACCAGCCGTTAACCCTGATTATTGTTGGCGGAATCTTTGTGATGGAGGCGGGTTCAGTCATTTTGCAGGTTTTGTCTTTTAAAACGCGTGGAAAGAGAATTTTTAGAATGTCTCCAATTCATCACCACTTTGAACTTAAGGGATGGCAGGAGACAAAAGTGGTCATCCGCTTCTGGATCTTGTCGCTGCTTTTTGCACTGATCGGGCTTGCGACCCTTAAAATTAGGTAAATGAAGGAATTTCCGAAAGATTGGGCAGGATTGAGGGAATGGCCAGTTGCCATCCTGGGAGAAGGGAAAAGCGGGCATGCTCTTCAGGACTTGCTCAGAAAACTAAACTGGGACTACCTCACTTTTGATCAGGGAGGAAACTCCTTCGATGATCAGGATTTAAATGAAATCTCACTGGTAGTGCACAGTCCGGGATTTCGTCCCGATCATCCATGGATATTGCGGGCTGCTAGGTATGGAAAAGAGATTTTAAATGAAGTTGATTTTGCCGCCCGGTTTGTCGAAGGAAAAGTGATCGCCATCACCGGAACCAATGGAAAATCAAGCCTGACCACTCTGCTTGCCCATGTATGGAAGAAAATCGGTTACCCCGGGTTTGCCGGTGGAAATCTCGGCCGACCTCTTTCTGCCATTATTGCAGAAGAAGAGTGTAAGGATGCTCATATCTTTTTGGAAATTAGTTCCTTTCAAGCAAGGAACATTAAGTTTTTAAAACCGGATGCATTACTTTGGACAAATTTCAGTGCAGATCACTTGAATTTTCATCAGTCGGAAAGAGAATATTTTTTGGCAAAGCATCGATTGGTCGAAAAAACCTCATCTGCTTCCACCTTCATTAGCTCTCAGGTGGCTGAAGCCGCTCTTTCATTTTCCTCCCCACTTTCTGATGAAGTCAGGATTATACCTGCCGAATCCACCGAATCTATCGCTTTGCCGACTGACCACTTTCTGCTCACCTATCCGCAAAGGGAAAACCTGGCTTTGGCCATTGCTTGGCTGAGGGCAGAGGGTCTCGACCGGGCAACGATCTTCGCTGCACTTGCAGATTATGTGCCGGAACCGCATCGACTCTCCAAAGTGTGCACAATCCATGGGGCAAGTTTCTGGAATGACTCGAAGGCGACCAACCTCGGATCCACATTGGCTGCTTGTAGGAATTTTTCTGATCCAGTTGTCTGGATTGGTGGCGGGCAGTCCAAAGGGGAGAACCTGGACGAATATGGGACCGCATTATCTCCCCACATTAACAAAGCATTTCTCATAGGGGAAACCGCGGAGAAGTTACAACATGTGTTTATCCGAAGTGGTGTTCCGGTCGAGATATGTTCAGGCTTAAAAGAAGCGGTAAGCCGAGCATACGACTATGCCCAAAATGCAGTTAACATCTTATTCAGCCCCGGTTTCGCCAGTTTTGATAGCTTTATGAACTATTTGGACCGGGGAAATTCTTTCCTGCAGTTCGTTTTGGATTTGAAGAAAAGTGGGCTAAGGGATACGCAAGTAGTAAGTCCATTTCATTCGTTACATAGCACATAAGACCATGAAACTATCCAAAGTATTCGGTATCGTTCTCTCACTTCACATAGGAGTAATTTTACTCGTGATGTTTCAACCTGGTTGTCAGACCGCCGGTGTCCGTCCAGGAGTTGATCAAAATGCCTCCGCCGAAGCAGGAGTTGACCAGTCCTTTAACCAGGGAGTTACAGAAACTTCCGCCGAGGTGATTCCCGAAGGCAAAGTAGTCGCACCGGTGAAGAACACCTTTGCCGCACCCACACGCCCCAAACCGGGAGAGCTCATCGTGCCGGTGGAGCCTGAGCCATTGGCCCCACAACCAACCCCAGTGCTCGTGCCGTCCTCACCCAGCCCATCTCCACTTGGTCTGCGTCCATCTGATCTGGCTATCTACAAAATTGAACGAGGTGACACTCTTTGGGGAATCGCCCGTAAAAATGGAGTTTCCCTGTCTGATTTACTCAATTCCAACCCCAATCTTGATAAGAATTCGAGACTTTCCATTGGGCAGGAGGTAATGATTCCTGCAGCGGGGCAGGGGGCAGGACCAGTTCCTCTTGCAATCCCTGAGTCGGTCACCGCTCCATCGGGTTCGGGTGCCACTTATAAGGTTCAACGAGGCGACACTCTTTCTGGCATTGCCAGAAAACATGGGGTTCCCTTGAGTTTACTGCTCAAAGAAAATAACTTGGCCCTTTCTACGATTATTCGGGTGGGGCAAACCCTCAACATACCGAGTGATTTTTCGAGGCCTGTTGCTTCCCCTGCACCTGCCCGGGTGGTTCCTTCCGGGGCCACCACGCATACGGTGGAGAAGGGAGAAAATCTTAGCAGGATTTCCGCGATCTATGGAGTTTCCGTTTCTGATATCATGGAGTGGAACGGACTATCCAATCCCGGAATGATACGGGCGGGGCAATCTCTGATTGTTTCCCAATCATCCACATCCGTAGCCACCCCGGTTCGCGTAAATGTGATTGTGCCGGAAGCACAGGAGGAAGCAGTTCCTCCGTCCGTCGATCCCGCTTCGACCTTGCAGGATTTTTTCAATGATTCCGAAGTGGACGATCGTCCAATCATTGATGTTTCTGAGAGTCCGTAGCAGGGTAAGTTTAGGATGGAAAAAAGGGTGTGGTTAAAAGGTTGATGGGAGATTGGCGATAGAAGTACCGATATACAGAAAGACAAACTGGGTTGCTGCCTATTTAGTGATCGCCTCGTTGTGTCTGACCACCATTGGTCTGGTCATGCTTTTTAGTGCGGGTGCGGTTCGTGGTGCCCAAGATTTACTAACTAAGCAAAGCGTTTGGTTATGTCTGTCTCTGGGTGCGGGTGCCTTTATGGCCTACATCGATTTGGATTTTTTACGCCGTTACACCCCCCTTCTTTTTGGCTTATGCATACTCGGCCTTATCCTTACGCTCGTTCCTGGTATCGGGGTAAAAGTGAATGGGGCCCAGAGGTGGATCGGAATTGGGCCACTGCGCATTCAACCTTCTGAGTTTGCCAAAATTGGGCTGGTTCTTCTTTTCGCCCATTATTTTTCACTCAATCAGAGGAAGATTAAGACCTTTGCGTATGGCTTTTTCATTCCCTCGTCTTTTATCGCTCTTTCGGCGGGACTTATCCTTTTGCAACCGGACTTTGGTACGGCCTTTTTGTGCGGTGCGGTGGGAGCGACTCTCATGTTTCAGGCGGGGGCGAGTTTGCGCTGGTTGCTCCCAGTTGCAACCCTGGCAGTAGTGGGTTTTTCGATATTGGTTTATTTTGACCCTGTGCGGATCCGCCGGGTCACTTCTTTCCTCGATGTGGAAGCCAATGCCAATGACAGTGCCTATCAATTGTGGCAAGGTATGTTGGCATTCGGGGTGGGGGGAATGGAAGGAGTTGGTCTTGGAATGGGCCGCCAGCAGATGCATTTTTTGCCGGAGGCTCATACTGACTTTATCTTTCCAGTGATTGGAGAAGAGTTGGGCTTATTGTTCACCCTTGGTATTGTGGCCACCTTTCTCGCCCTCTTTGCTGTGGTCTGCTGGAAGTTGAGGCAGGCGAGGAGTATCTATGAGTATTTGTTGGCTATGGGTGCCTTACTGTTCATTTCCTTGCAAGCCATCATCAATATGGGCGTGGTCACCGGTTCCATGCCAACCAAGGGAATGTCTCTACCATTTATCAGTTATGGGGGTTCTAACCTTCTGGTTACTTTTGTAATGATCGGAATGATTATCAATGTTTTGCGAAGCTGGGACCGTCCTCTTGTCCTTCGCCCCCGTGAACTATGAAAAATATTGTTATTGCATGTGGCGGGACCGGAGGGCATCTCACTCCTGGCATTGCCTTGGCTCAGTCCCTGGAAGAAAAAGGCTACCCGACCTGGCTATTTACCAGTCAAAAGGAAGTGGATTCCCGGTTGGCATCCAAATATTCAAAAATGAGTTTCATTGCCATGCCTGGAGCACCCCTAATCAAATCGACCCGGGGCATTTTTCGCTTTGGAAAAGGATTCCTCCATTCTTTTGTGCGTGCCCGGCGCTTTTATCAAAAGGTAGGGGCCGATCTGCTTGTGGGATTTGGTGGGTTTTCCACTTTTGGGCCAGCGGTGGCTGCCCGGTCGCTAAGAATTCCCATCTTTGTTCATGAGGCCAACCGGTCGGCCGGCCGGGCGATCCGGTTTTTGGCGGGAAGGGCAGATCGATTATATCTTCCCGAGGGGATGCGTATGGATGGAATTTCAACGGAGAAAACGATTAATATTGGGTATCCTTTGAGGCAGGACTTTCGAAGGATTCCCATGGAAAGGGCGAGGAAGATACTCGGCCTTTCCATGTCAGAAAAACTTTTAGTGGTATTGGGGGGCAGTCAGGGTGCTTCCTCTCTGAATGACTGGGTAAAGCAAAACCTTCACTCTTTGGCCGAAGATGGGATCTCGGTCTACTGCCTGACTGGTTTAAATAAGGAAAGTTCCGGGACGGTGCAACTGGAAGGAATCGGGGGGCAGGTGCTCACGAGTAAGTTTGTTCCTTTTACTGATGATATGAACATCGTTTTATCCGCGGCCAATCTGGTCGTTTCCCGGGCCGGTGCTGGTGCCATTGCCGAAATAATCCGTTGTCGGGTACCCTCTATCCTCGTCCCTTATCCCTATGCTGCAGATAACCATCAACATATGAATGCGGCCTATTTGGAGGCCAAGGGTGGAAGTATAGTCTGCCCTGAAAGTAAACTTTTTACCTCTTTGCTTTCTGAAGTTCGTGAAGTGATGTTTAATGAGGAATTCCGGGCTATTCTTCGACGCAATTTGTTCGCTCTCGATAGTGGGGATGTGGCCCTTAAGATGGCATGGGATATCGTGCACTGTCTCCGGGAGAAGGATTTGCTTAACCAGAAAAAAACCCTTCCGCTCGCTGCATGAAAAGACCGAGGAAAGTATTTCTACTTGGAGCAGGGGGCATGGGGATGGCACCCCTTGCCATGTATTTGAAATCCGCCGGTGTCCGGGTGGAAGCATTCGACGATAACTTCAAGGAACCCCTGCGAACCGAGCTTTCCCGGGCGGGAATTCATACCCTTTACGACCCAATTCCTTTAAAAGATCCGGATTGTATTATCCGCTCCAGTGCCATTCCTGAGGATTGTGCCTTGCTCGCTCCTTTCAAAAACAGTGGCATCCCAATCTACCGCAGGGGGGATTTCCTCGCCCAACTCCTACAGAGAAAAAGGGTCATCGGAGTGGCGGGAAGTCACGGCAAGACCAGCGTGACCGGAATGCTGGCCTGGGCATTTGATCAGGCAGGCTTTAAGGCATCCCATCTGGTGGGCGGACTTTATGAGAATTTCAGTTTTCCCGCGGGCAGGTATCAAAATTCCCCCTGGGTTTTACTGGAACTCGATGAGAGTGATGGAACAATTGAGGGGTTTTCTCCCGCCCTCTCTCTGGTGCTTAATTGTGACTGGGATCATGTCGATCTTTATCAGAGCAGGGAGGACTTGCTAGACGCATACAAGCGATTGATTGAGCGAACCAAGCAGACAGCCCTTGTTCCCCTGGGGGGAGAACTTCACCATTGGGCACAGCAGCAAAAGCTCAAAGGCTTTGGAACCTTTGCGGTGAGGGAACAGGCTGCCTCATTTTACCTTTCCAACCTCTCGGCAGTCTATTCCCTAGGGGATCGCTTGGGCGTGGATTTTTCTGGTGTCGACTTTGCCAGTTTCCCAGGAGTGAAGCGCCGGCAGTCCAAACTTTTCGAAAATGAGAATCGGGTGATTTTTGAAGACTATGCCCATCATCCCACCGAAATTCGTTCCTTTTTGGAACAGCGCAGCCAGGCCCTCCCTGATCACCTGCTGCGGGTTATTTTCCAACCCCATCGTTTTTCCCGAACCCAGTCACTGGCTCAATCTTTTGCTGAGGAACTTGGACAGGCGGACGAACTTCACCTGCTGCCCACCTATTCTGCATTTGAGAAACACACCTCTTCCGGTTCGGTGGAGTCACTGAATGGTTACCTGCCTCCGCGCCTGCGCGAAAACTGCCGGGTCTACAAAGAATTTTCTGATATCAAAGAAGCCCTTTTCTGTGCAGAGAAGCCCGTGATAAAGGATCAGCTCTTATTCGTAGGAGCTGGGGATATTGACCGTTGGGCCAATGCCTATACCTCCTGGGAAATTGCGCGGGGGGATAAGCACCAGGCCTTCCCAAAATACCTGCAAAACCGGCTCTCTCCTGAGACCATTTTGCGCAGCGATGAATCCCTCAAGTCGATGACCACCATGGGAGTGGGTGGATCTGCAAGTTGGTATTGTGAACCCGCCAATACAGAGGATCTCAAAACCCTGGTCGAAGCGTGCCGCTTTTTTGATATATCCCGAGCAATGATGGGGCGGGGATCCAACCTCATCATTCCGGATGAGGGCTATCACGGACTGGTGATGAAATTGAGAGGAGAGTTTTGGACGGGCATTACTTCGCTCAGTGACAATTCCATGATCGTGGGTACTGGTGCCAGGCTCAAAGAAATTTGTAAATTCGCCTGTAAAAATGGGTTGTCCGGATTCGAGTTTTTCGAGGGCATCCCGGGCACCCTGGGTGGGGCCCTCCGGATGAATGCAGGTGCATTAAACTGGGAGACCTTTGACTTGGTCGAATGGGTGAGCTTCCTTCTTCCCAATGGCGAGATACAGCAGATTCCTGGTTCTGAACTGGAGGTGGGCTATCGGTACTGCAAAGAGGCGTATGAAGGCATTGCCCTAAGGGCAAAACTCAAGGCGAGCGGCCGGATGCACCAGCAGGAAATCCGTAAGGTCATTGAGCAGATGTCGAAAAAACGCATGGATTCCCAACCTCGGCAGGCCAGTTCCGGATGCGTCTTTCGCAATCCTGCCGAGCACCCTGCCGGTTGGTTGATCGATCAGACCGGACTGAAGGGGGAACACATTGGGGGTGCAATTGTGTCGGATAAACATGCCAATTTTATCATCAATCGGGGAGATGCCACCGCCCAGGAGGTCATTGAACTGATTCAAAAAGTTCGGGAGCGAGTTCGCAACTCGCACGGACTTACCTTGGAACCGGAAGTGAATCTTCTGGGGAAATCTTGGAACGAATATCTATCATGAGTCGAGCAAGTCAGTGCAAGTAATCAAATGAGCAATACTCCAAAATTGGTCATTTTAAGCGGTGGAGTAGGCCCGGAAAGAGAGATTTCCCTGGCTTCGGGGAATTCCTTGTACGAAGCTCTCAGGGATCATTATCCGGTGAGGCTTGTTGATTTAACAGAGGAAGCTTTGCCCGCTTCTTTGTGTCCGAGAAAGGATGTGGTCTTTCCAGCGGTGCATGGAACATTTGGGGAGGATGGATCCCTGCAGGCTCTGCTTGAAGAAGCGAGGTTTTCTTATTGTGGTAGTGGCGTGGAGGCGAGTCGCCTGTGCATGAACAAGGCATGGGCAAAGGACAAGGCATCCGCCCTTGGGCTGAAGGTTCCCCGTGATCTTCGGTTTTCAGACCCCGGTACCCTCGACCCTGCCGAGGTGACCGCCAAACTGGGAGAAGAGCTAATTTTAAAACCCACTGACCAAGGCAGCAGTGTTGCCCTGCATATTATTAACGGTCAGGGAAATCTTACCTCTGTCCTTAAGGGATTGAGTACGGGAAACTGGATAGTGGAGGAAAGAATTGAGGGCCGGGAAATGAGTGTGGGCATATTGCAGGGACATTCCCTGGGCATAGTCGAAATCATTCCGGACGGTGGAATTTATGACTATCAGCGTAAATACACCCCGGGGTCCACGGTCTACAAGTTCCCGGCTATCCTCGATCCTGAAGTTGAACTTCAGCTAAAAGCTCAGACCGAAAAAGTATTCTCCAGTTTTGATTGTCGCGACTTTGCCCGGGTTGACTTTATTATCAATGAGGATGGTTTGGCCTGCTTTCTTGAGGTAAATACCATACCCGGACTTACCCCAACCAGTCTTTTGCCCAAGAGTGCCTCCTGTGCTGGTTCTAATTTTGACCAATTATGCAAAAAAATGGTCGAGCCCGCCATGGACCGGTTTTTAAAAAATGCCACAACCCTCGAAAATTGTGCCGCCTAGACCATGAAAAACAAATCCAAATCTGATCTGTCCCTGAGTGCGGGCTGGAAAAGCCTGAAAAGCAAGTCATCCAGACGGCCGGTTTCCCGTCCCGCCTTACGTAAGAAATTGAATTTTGGATTTAAGTTCAGTCTCTTGACCATACTTTTTGCCACTGGATTATCCGCATTGATCTGGGTTGTTTTTTTAGAAGAGGAAATGGGCGGAGAAACGCTTAAATTTTCTGGCTCTGCTGTTCCCATTAAACAAATTCAGTTTTCCTCAGATGGGGTTCTTTCCCACCAGTGGTTTGCCCGCTGGCTCGGCCCGGTCAGGCAGAAGTCATTGCTTGATATTGACCTGGAAGAACTTCATGCGGAATTGCTCAAGGAGGAACAAATTACAGGTGCCCAGATCTCGCGGGTCTTTCCTGCCAAGTTGGTGGTCAGAATAAAGGAGAGGCATCCCGTGCTCGTTCTTCGGCTGAAGGACAAGAAAACCGGATTTAAGGATTGGTTTGTCTCTGCGGATGGATCAGTCTACCGCGGAGAAGGTTACAGCAATTCAAGAATTTCCACCCTGCCATCCCTCAAGGTATCCCCGGCAGATTTGAAACTGGACGCCTCTGGCGAGGGATTTCAGAAACTTTCCGGAATTCCTTATGTGGCTCCCCTGCTCGAACTTGCCCGCCGGCAATACCCAGACTTTTACCGCGACTGGAGCATTATCTCCTATGACCGCCCATCGGAGAATGATCCCGGTGCTCACATTTTGGTACAGTCGAAAAAGGTGGGCAGAATCCGCTTTGCCCCCTCAGGTTATGCATCCCAGTTGAGGCGCCTGCGTTACCTACTCACCGAGCCAAGGTTTAGTCAGTCTCATTTTGTTCGTTCCATCGATCTGTCCCACGATCGTTCCGTCTTTGCCAAAATCTAGAAACTAAGCCTTGTAATCATGAGTAAAATTATCGGAGCCGTGGAAATTGGAACCTCTCAGGCCAAAGTGCTGATCGGGGAGGTTTCAGAAAGTCAGAAACTCAGTTTTGTCGGAATATCCAACAGGGCCAATGAGGGTATGCGAAAAGGGGAAATTCTTGATTTTAGAAGTGTGGCCTCATGTGTGCATTCCGCCATTGAAGCTGCCGAAAAAATGTCGGGCACCACCATCGACTCTATCTACCTCGCTCAGACAGGCACGCATTTGCAGGGTATGGTTTTGCGGGGCAGTGCCAATGTCTCCTCCTCCGATGGGCGGGTCACCCTTGCGGATTTGCAAAGAGCTGCAGATGAGGCCAGACGCCGGCAACCGGCCGATGGGCGTTCCTATGTGCATCATGTCCGTATGCCCATCCTTTTGGATGGTCGCCCTGTGGAAGACCCAGTCGGGCTGATTGGGCAGAAAGTGGAGCTAATTTACTGGTCGATTGACGGGGAAAATGCAGCCATTCAGAAAAACCTCGATGTGGCCAGCAGTTACAGTCTCGATATTGATGACCTTATCCTCTCCTCCGTGGCCTCCTCCACCATCGTCGCGGGGCAGGATTTGAGAAGGGCAGGTGCCTTGGTCATCGATATGGGAGCGGGGGTAACCGACATCGCCCTCTTCCGACATGGCAATCTTGCTTACACAGGTGTGATTTCAGTGGGTGGGGATCATGTCACCGGTGATCTTTCCATGGGGTTACGTGTACATGAGCCCTATGCGGAGGAGTTAAAACTAGAATATGGCAAAGCGTTGCCCGACGAGGCCGACAGCAGTGAGGAAGTATGGATCATTGGAAACCAGACCATAGGCGACCGCAAGGTCACCCGCAAGGCGATCACCGACATCATTCATGTCCGCATCGTGGAACTTTTTGAAATCATCTCCAAAGAACTTGGGGAATTACTCGACCCCAAGGAAATGGGAGGTGGGGTGATTCTTACGGGGGGGGCTTCCAAGTTGCCCGGTATCGAAGTGGTGGCGAGTAAAGTTTTGGGTGTTCCTGTGCGCAAGGGTAACTTTCCCGTGGGCATATCCCCGGAAATTGCCAAGCCGGAAAACGCCTCTGTTCTCGGTCTTCTTCATTACGCACTGGAAGATCAAGGACTGCCGGGAGAATCCAAGAAAGAAACCTCCTTGCTGGGGAAAATTGGCGGTCTTCTCGGGATGTAATATTTGCTGCCGCTTTGAGCAACCTACTTAACTAACCAAACCCAAAATTTCATGAGCCAAGATAATTTTTTAGATAAGTGCCCCACATACAAATCAGGAATGGAGGGCTCCCATATCCGGGCCAAGGTCATCGGCGTGGGCGGAGCGGGAATTTCACTGATCGATGGTCTGCGCTTCGATAACTTTGATGCGGTTGACAACCTTGCCCTGGATGTGGACCTAAGAACCCTTTCAGAATCCCTCGCCTCCGATAAAGTTTCCTTTGGTCGCAGGCATACCCGGGGCATGGGTACTGGAGGTGAGTTCGCCCTGGCCCGGCGGGCGATCGAGGAAGAAAAAGACCTTTTGAGAAAGCAATTGGATGGTGTGGACCTGGTTTTCCTCCTCGCCGGATTGGGTGGGGGGACAGGTGGGGGAGTCGCCCCGGTGGTGGCTCGTATTGCCCGGGAAAGCGGATCCTTGGTTTTTGCCTTTACCCCCATGCCTTTTAGCTGGGAAAAATCCCGGCACGCCCAGGCAGAGGAATGTCTTAAGGACCTTCGTAAACATGCCAATGCAGTGGTTCCGCTTCCCAATGATTCACTCCTGCAAATGGGGGGGGATGATGCAACTGCCCTGGAGTGCTTTGCCGAAGCCAGTCGCAATGTGAGTCGAGGAATTTCGGCAATTTGCAAACTCGTCTTTCAGAAGGGAATGATCGATGTGGACTTTGCCCACCTGAACCGTGCTTTCAATCACCGGGCTGGGCGGACTCTTTTTGGATATGGAAGTGGCAGTGGTCAGGATGCTCTACGTGAGGCCCTCCGCAGTTTGATGCTCTGTCCCATGCTTCACCTCCCTGATGTTTCCAAGGCGGCGGATACCTTGGTCATCTTTATCAATGGTGGTCCCGGTATGGGCATGTCTGCCCTGCAGACCATTTCAGGGGAAATTCGTAAGGAGTTTAAAGCGGGGGAGCATGTGGTCTTTGGTGCCCATATTGACGAGAATCTTAGAGATCAAGTCGAGATTACGGTGCTTGGAGTCACGGACCTCGGGCCCATATCCTCCTCGGTCGATGTCGCTCCTTCATCGGGGGAGGATATCCTCAATGCCACCACCCCTACAAAAACTTCCCACCCCTCGCGGTTAGTTGCCGATCAGGTAAAGAAAGCAAAAACAGAAAAAATTTCTGCACCGCAGAAAAAGCAAACACTTGGCGTTTCGCAAAATACCTTTGAATTTATGGAGGATGAGAACCAGCGGGGTATCTTCGACAACTTACCCGACCGGAACTTATATGATGGCGAAGATTTGGATGTGCCCTCTTACCTTAGAAGAGGGGTTAAGATTTCCATTTAAGGGGGTTGGTTACTGATCGATATATTTTTTGCGCGTAAAAGGTAGTGCAAGAAGGTTTGACCAAAGGGACTTCCTTGATTTCAATGATTTCAATGAGTAGGTTATTCTTTAGTACCTTTGCACTTTCTCTTTTTGTTAATCCCCTGTTTGGCCAAAAGTCCCACCTCCTCGTCTATTCACAAGGTGATGGTGCCTTTGCTATTTTTGGCCCGGATCAGAAAGAAGCCCTTAAAAAAGCTAACTTTATCCCCAAGAACACTAAAATATCGGTCCGGCCTAAGAGCGGAATTGAAACAATTTCTGCTGGTTTTCAGTTCAGGTTTGGTGCGGGTTCAAGATTTCAAATCAGAGAGGATGGCATCCATTTGATTGATGGAAGCATCATGATCCGTTCGAGAAATATCTTCAATAAAGCCAATCTAAGATTGCCCCGTGCCAATGTTGAAATCTCTGGAGTTGGCACAATCCTCGCTCAAGTTGAAGAAAATGGGGGTGCGAAATTTGTTGGTGTCCTTGGTAAATTTGGACTTAAATGCCTACCTTCAGGCAAATTTGCCACCTTGTTGCCTGGTTCTCTAGTTTTCGTAAAGCCTGACCAATTGGGTTTCTCAGACATTTTATACTTGGATCTGTTAAATCTGATTAATACTTCCTACCTCCTGCAAGGCTTTCCCAATAGCAAAACTTTCAGTAAATCTCTCGAGAGTAACGCAATTGCCCAGGCGGAAATGGTGATATCTGAAGTTGGTGCCCGCATTGGTTCTGCAAAAAAAGATGAAGCGTTTGAAATTTTACCAATTGATAATACCAAAATCAGTCCTTCTCCGCAAAACCCCGGTTTTGAAAGTGACCCCCTAACCGAACTTCTTGGAAGAAAGCCCAAGAAAATTTCACTTGAAGAACAATCGAGCAAGTTTACTCCAACCCCGGTACCTGCCTTACCGAATATTGAGCTTCCCCCTTTGAGCACTGAAGAATGATCCTTGGCTATGTGTCTGTTGTGCTCCCCATGAATAACCCTGCAACTGCATCACCGTTTTTTAAATGATCTCCATCAACTCTACCCCCCTTCTGCTCGCTTCCTCTGGTGGCGGACACGACTACCTCTACGGTTTATTTTTTCTTATCCTTGCTCTGTTAATTGGGGCAGCGACGAGGCACTTTCTCCAACGTATTCCCTTGCCCTTTACGGTTTTGCTTTTGCTCATTGGTTTGGGAATGGGTGCCTTGAACCGTGCATATGGTCCGCACGGCGGTCACGCCTCCCATGGTGGGGATGCGGTCGAGCATGCCAGTGGATTGTGGGCAAAATTTATCGACACTCTTAGCGGTGCAATTTCATGGGGTGGGAATTTGGATGGGCATCTCATCCTCTATGTATTCCTGCCCATTCTCATCTTCGAAGCCGGGTTTGCCCTGGATGTTCATACCTTCAAGAAATCCTTCCTCAATGCTTTCTACCTTGCCGGGCCCGGGATTGTCACTGCAACGGTAATGACGGGTTTTGCCTTTGTCGGTATGATTTCGATTTTTGGCGGGAGTGGAGGTGTGCTCGAGGATTGGAATGTGGATGCTGGTGCCTTCCTGGTACTTGCTTCGATGCTGTTTGGGGCGGTGGTCAGTGCCACAGACCCGGTGGCGGTGGTCGCCCTGCTCAAGGAACTGGGAGCGAGCAAGAAGCTGGGAACTTTGATCGAGGGTGAATCATTGCTCAATGATGGAACTGCGATTGTCGCCTTTGTTTTGCTCATCGGTGTGGTCACTGGAGCGGAGGCTTTTCTGGGTACGGGAACTTTTATTGGAAGTGCAGCCGTTGGATTTGGGAAAATTGGAGCTGCGGGGGGGCTCGTGGGCGTCCTGATTGGACTGATCGCCATCTTGTGGGTACGCAAGGTCTTTAACGATCCTTTGATTGAAATTACTGTCGTGCTCGTCACTTCTTACGCGGTTTTCTTTGTTTGTGAGCATTTCTTTCACGTTTCGGGGGTACTGGGTCTCGTAGCTCTGGGGATTGTTATGGCGGGTGTTGGTCGTACGAGGATAAGCCCTGAAGTGGAGCATTTCATGCATGAGTTCTGGGAATTCACCGCTTTCGCCGCCAATGTAATTATTTTTATCGTGGTTGGTGTGGTCATCGCCCAGAAGGCCGAGCCCACCGGTATGGATTTTGTCATTCTTGGATTGGTCTATCTTGCCATCCATGTTGTCCGGGCGATCAATATGGGAATGTTCTACCCGCTGATGCGCAAAGCGGGCTATGGTCTGCCGGGTAAAGACGCAGTGGTAGTGTGGTGGGGTGCCTTGCGCGGTGCCATTGGTTTGGCCCTAGCCTTGGTGGTGTACTCCGAAAATTTACGCTATGAATTTGAAGTGGAGCAGGGTGGTTTTGGCTACAAGAATGCCACCACCTCCGCCTTTATAGTCGATCAGGATATGGGGCGTCAATTGCTCAACAAGCAAAGCCCCAATTACTACCAGGGTGCATCCATTTCCCATGCTGATGTGGTGGTGCAGGGCGGGCAGATCGTATCAGTTGTCCAGAGTCCTGATCGTGCCCATTCCTTACTCGATTCTTTTACCAACCAAAAGGCGGCCGATTTCCGGGCAGACTTGGCCTCAGGAAAAAAGAGCGTCGTCATCATGGGGGAGGGCAGTGGGGCCGTCGTGCAGGCTTCGTTGGTTGGAATCGCCTCGCGTGTTCGCGACCAGTTCCTATTTCTAATTTCCGGGATTGTATTGCTTACCCTTCTGGTCAATGCGACCACAGTGAAAGCCCTAGTCAATGGACTTGGCCTAACCGCACTTCCGGCGGTGAAAAAGCTGATGTTTTCCAACGCCTCCGGCAGCATTGCCAGTGGGTGTGAAAAAGAAATGGACCTCCTCAAGGACGACCGCTTTCTCAGCGGAGCAAACTGGGGATTGGTTAGAAATTATCTTCCTGATCCGGTGTCCTATCCATTGACGGCTCAGGAATTGGAACAGATGGATACCTTGGCCGAAACGCGAAGGAGGCTTCTGGAAAAGGAAAGGAGTAGTTACTGGTCCCAGTTTCGCTCCGGTTTGCTCAGTGCTCAGGCGGTTGCGCAGCTTGATAATAACCTCAGTGAATTTCTCGACCTTCAGGGCAAGGTGCCGCTGATGCAGCGGGATTACCTCAACGAAATTTGTACGGTCAGTAAATTGGCTGAAGCCCTCAAAGATTTTCCTCTGCTGAAACGTTTCTTTTCCGATAAAATTACGGTAGGTTATGATGCTGCCAAGGCCTTCGTTATTGCCCAGCAAGATATGGCAAAGATGGTCGATTCTTTGGTGCGTGAACTCGATGAAAGCGGTGATTCTGAAAAGCAACAACAGACCGCCCGTTTGCTGAAGGACGAAATAAGGCAAAACCGCCTCACTGGTCTCAAGTTTATTCGGGATATGCACGAAAACTACCCCGAAGCCACCGTCGGTATCGAGACCAAGGATGCTATACGCTCGGTGCTTAACCATGAGCGCAACTCTATCAAAAAAATGAAGGCAGAGGGCATGCTGGAGGCAGACGAGTCCGTCCGGATGATCACCGCAGTGGAAGAGAGAATGAAAGATGTGATGGAAAGCCCTCTGGTATTGCGCCTGCCTGAGCCGGTCGAAGTGCTTCGGGAGGTAGCCTGGCTAAAAGGCATGCCCGATCAAGTGATAGACAAAATTATTCAGGCCTCAGAAAACCGCAACTACAACTCCGGTGATGCCCTAATGAAACAGGGGGATAGTGGGGACGGATTGATCGTGATCACACGCGGGAGCGTCAAAGTATCAATTGGAGATGTCGTGGTCGACATCATGGGCCGGGGTGCTGTAATTGGTGAAATGGCTGTTTTAGCGGGAGTTCCTCGTACAGCTACAGTAGAGGCCGATTCCAGCGTGCAAGCCCTTTGGCTGACCACCGAGTCGATGCAGTCAATTATGACAGACTCCCCGGAACTTGCCGGCAGTCTGTGGAAAACAGCCGCGATGCGATTCTCCGAGAACTTGCTTGGCAACCGTGAACCCTACAATGGATGGAGCCAAATCCAATTGCGCCGCTGGCTGAGCGAGGGCGAGGTTACCGCTCCGGCAGATGGGGAGAAGGCCAACCTCTATGGCAAGGTCGCTGTTTTGGTTGCCGGCAAGGCAACTGCCCCCGGATCGGCAGAGGCAATATCTGCACCGGCGAAACTGGATTTGGCAGAGGTGGAGTATTCCGGCAATGCCAAGGTGTTTATCCGCAACGCCTAGTTCCCCCTGGGTTTATTCTCAGGCACTCTTCAGTTTTGTAGCTGTTAGTAAACGCCGATCATTTCAATAATGGCGGAGAGGGCGGGATTCGAACCCGCGGTACCTTGCGGTACACAGCATTTCCAATGCTGCACAATCGGCCACTCTGTCACCTCTCCACATAGTGATGTGCAAGAGGTTGGAATGCCAAGATTCCAAGGTTCCGTCAATGATCAAAAAGAAACTTTTTTATTCCAACTCATTAGCTGAGCTATGTTTAGCGAGAAGTTTATTTTCATGTTTGCTTGTTCCGCTCAATCGCTTAGAAAGCAGGAATGATATCCAGCGAAGTCGGATACAATAGCAAGGTCGAAGGCGAGGTCATTGTAACCAAAGCCGATGCGGTCATTAATTGGATACGCAAGCACTCTGTTTGGCCTATGCCGATGGGTCTTGCCTGTTGTGCCATCGAACTGATGGCATCGGCGGCTTCCCGTTATGATATTTCCCGTTTCGGGATGGAGGTGATGCGCTTTTCACCCCGTCAGTCAGATTGCATGATCGTCGCCGGTACGGTGACCTACAAAATGGCCGAGGTGGTCCGCCGCATTTATGACCAGATGGGTGATCCCAAGTGGGTTGTCGCCATGGGTGCCTGTGCCTCCACCGGCGGAATGTACCGTTCCTACGCAGTCATGCAAGGAGTGGATACGATCGTACCGGTTGATGTTTATGTCAGTGGTTGTCCTCCACGGCCTGAAGCACTGCTGGATGCGATGATGAAACTGCAGGACAAAATTGGCAGGGAACCAGCGGTCAAAAACCTTACCCAAACTGCAAAATCAACAGATCTGGTCGGCTGATATGATTGACGACGATTTTGTCCGTTCATTGCTTAACCGCTTTTCCTTTCTCGCCCTGCGTCACCAAACTGATTGCCTGACCTTGGCTTGCCCTGCGGATTCAGTGGCCGATTTTGCCCGGTATCTCCGGGACGAGGAAACCTTTGACCTTCTGGTCGACCTTACCGCGATTGACCACGGTGAAACTGCGGATACCCGCTTTAGTGTGGTCTTGCACCTTTATTCCCTTATCCATCGTGCCTACCTAAGAGTCCACGTGGATTGTCCGGACAACGATGCCCCTGAAGTTCCCAGCCTCAGTAGTATTTTTCCCGCTGCCAACTGGCATGAGCGGGAGACTTATGATATGTTTGGCATCCAATTTTCTGGGCACCCTGACCTGAGGAGAATTCTGATGTGGGATGAATATCCCTATTTTCCTCTCCGCAAAGAATTTCCACTTGCCGGGATTGATGTGCCCCTTCCCGCTGCAGATGTGGCAGAGGTCACCGGTGCGGATGTCGATCCGGCACCAATGATGGGCGGGCCCTTCGTCTCTCCGGGGTCTGGTCGCATGAGCGAATCCGAACCACGGGCCAAGGATGAAAGCTGGACCGAAGAAACCATTAAGCAATCATGAGCACCACCACCAAAGAAATTCAGGTGGGTGACATTGGTGCCCGTGCCGCCACTCATTCCGAGAACGAGCGCATGGCTCTTAATGTGGGGCCTTCACACCCCACAACCCATGGTGTTCTTCGATTGATGATGGAGCTGGACGGGGACTTGATCACCAAGTGCGACCCTGTGCTGGGATACCTTCATCGTGGGGATGAAAAAATTGCCGAAAATATGACCTACAATCAATTCGTTCCTTACACGGATCGTCTTGATTACCTCGCCCCTCTCGCCAACAATGTCGCCTATGCCCTCACCGTGGAGAAACTCGCCGGTGTGGAAGTGCCTCCCAGGTGTGAGGCCATCCGGGTGCTTGTTTGTGAAATGGCCCGTATTTCCAGCCATCTTTTAGGAATGGGGGTTTTTGGGATGGATGCGGGGGCGTGGACCCCTTTCATGTACACCTTTACCGAACGTGAAAAACTCTACACTCTTTTTGAGGAACTCACCGGTGCCCGGTTTACCACCAGTTATACCCGTATTGGCGGTGTAGCCCGGGATATACCCGATGGGTGGCTGCCCAGAGTTGAAAAATTCTGCGATCAATTGCCCAAGGCCATTGATGAGGTGGAAAAACTTCTCACCCGCAACCGCATTTTCTTGGATCGCACCGAAGGAATCGGGGCCATTTCCAAAGAACAGGCAATTGCTTACGGTATCACCGGTCCTAATCTGCGTGCTTCCGGTGTGGATCTCGATTTACGTAAGGACAAGCCTTACAGCGGGTACGACCAGTACGAATTTGATGTGCCCATCGGCACGAAGGGGGACTGCTATGACCGTTACCTTGTACGCATCGAGGAGGTCAGGCAGAGCATACTCATCATCAAGCAGGTCATCGCCAACTTTCCCGGTGGGCTATGGTATGCAGAGGATGCCAAGAAAATATTTGCCCCGCCCAAGGAAAAGATCATGACGAACATGGAGGAACTGATTCAGAACTTTATGATCGTGACAGAGGGCCCTCAGGTTCCTCCAGGTGAAGTCTACTTTGAGGCCGAAAACCCAAAGGGTGCTCTTGGCTTTTACCTTGTTTCCCGGGGAGGCGGTGTTCCATACCGCTTAAAAATTAGGGCTCCCAGTTTCTGCAACCTGAGCATTTTGGAAGAGCTTGCACCCGGACACATGCTCTCGGACATTACTGTAATTTTGGGCAGTCTGGATTTCGTGATGGGGGAATGTGACCGCTAAATTTTGCCGAAATGGAAAACCGATTAAATTTATCTGAGCAAACCTTGTCTATGATCGACCAGGTTGTGCCCAAATACCCTGAGAAACGCAGTGCCGCCCTCATGGTAATCCACCTTGTACAAAATGAACTGGGTGCGGTCGATGATCCTGCTTGTGAGTGGATTGCCGAGCGGTTGGATTTAACTCCCATTAATGTCAAGGAACTGATCACCTTTTATCCCATGCTTCGTGAAAAGCCTTGGGGGAAAAGGCATGTACGGGTATGCCGGACCCTGCCCTGTGCCCTGCGTGGATCATATGGTACCTGTAGAACATTGGAGCAAAAGTTGGGAGTCAAAGAAGGCCATGTCCGCGAGGATGGAGAGTTTTCGCTCGAATTCATGGAATGCCTTGCAGACTGTGGACAGGGTCCCGTTGTTATTGTCGACGAACAGACCTACGAAAACATTGCCGGAGAAAGTGCGGAAAAATTTGCTGACCTCCTGCTGAAGGGAAAACTTGAATCATCCGAGGAATTTGTCAGTTATGAAGATGGTTTGGTGCAGGAACCCAAATAATTGCTAGAAATAGACGTGGATATTAAGGAACTACCCAAAGAAAGAAGGATCATCCTACAACATGCGGATGATCCCAATTATTCCAACCGTATCTCCTGCTACCTTCGCGAAGGCGGTTATGACATACTTAAAAAAGCCTTTGCGATGAAACCGGAAGAGGTGGGGGAAGAAGTTCTCAAATCGGGGGTGCGGGGTCGTGGAGGTGCCGGGTTTCCTGCTGGCATGAAATGGAAATTTCTCGACCGCAAGTCGGGCAAGCCTATCTACCTTATTTGCAATGCGGATGAGTCCGAACCGGGTACCTTTAAGGACCGGCAAATCATGTATAAAGACCCCCATCAACTCATCGAAGGGATGATGATTGCTGCCTACGCCATTGGGGCAAAGCAGGCCTTTATCTATATTCGGGCAGAATTCTTTGAAGGAGCCCGTATTTTAGACCGGGCGATTTCGGAAGCCAAGGAACATGGATTTTGTGGAGATAATATTTTGGGCTCAGATTATTCCTGCGATTTGGTGGTTCACCGGGGTGCAGGTGCCTACATTTGCGGGGAAGAAACCGGGCTGATTGAATCGCTTGAAGGCAAGCGCCCCAACCCCCGGATCAAACCCCCGTATTTTCCCGCAGTGCTCGGGCTTTATCAATGCCCAACCATCGTCAACAATGTGGAGACGCTCTGCAATGTGAAGCACATCGTCGATATGGGCGGGGAGGAATTTGCTAAGATCGGCAAGCCCAACAACACCGGTACCCGTATTTGGTGTGTTTCCGGGCAGGTTCGTAAGCCCGGTTATTATGAGTTTGAGTGCGGTGCCCTCACCCTAGGTGAAATGATTTTCGGGGTTTGTGGCGGTCTTCTGCCAGGTCGTTCCCTTAAGGCAGTGATCCCCGGCGGTTCATCGGCCAAAGTATTACGGGCGGATGAGCGGTTTAAGGGTACGCTCAAGGATGGCACTGAGTTTGACTGGGGTTTGGAGGACATCCCGCTCGATTTTGATGGCCCCATGGCAGCCGGCACCATGTCCGGATCCGGGGGGATTATTGTGATGGATGATACTGTGGACATCGTCGAGGCGATGGCCAACATCAATGCCTTTTACGCACATGAATCCTGCGGGCAATGCACTCCCTGCCGTGAAGGCTCTCTTTGGATGCGCAAAATTACCAAGAGAATGTGCTCGGGTGGGGCACGTGAGGAAGATGCCGACCTCCTTCTTTCCGTCGCCAACCAAATCGAAGGCCGTACTATCTGTGCCTTTGGGGAGGCCGCCGCCTGGCCAACCCAGAGTTTCATTGCCAAATTCCGCGATGATTTTGTCAACAAGGCAAAGGCGGGAGATCAACCAAGGGATGAAAAATCCCTCCAACTCATTTAAGAGCCGATGATTTCTTCCAACGACCAGGAATTGATTACCATCAACCTAAACGGGCAGGATGTTCAGGTGCCCAACGGAATCAATGCGATCGAAGCGGCCGCAATTCACGGTAAAGAAATTCCTCACTACTGCTATCATTCCCACCTCAGCGTTGCGGGCAACTGCCGGATGTGCCTCATTGAAATGGGCACTCCCATGCGTGACCGGGCGTCGGGCGACCCCATCTTGGAGGAGGATGGCAGTGCCAAGATTGGCTGGGTTCCAAAACCTGTCATCGGGTGTGCCACCAATGTATCCCCGGGCATGCACCTCCGCACCGAGTCGGAGAAAGTCAAGGGGTGCCAAGAGGGGATTATGGAGTTTTTACTGGTCAATCACCCTCTGGACTGCCCAATTTGCGATCAGGCGGGGGAGTGCAGACTGCAGGAATTCGCCACTGATTATGGCCGCGGTTACAGTCGCTACATCGAGAGAAAAAATGTGAAACCCAAGCGTACGCGTCTCGGGCCCCGTGTTACCCTCGATGATGAAAGGTGCATACTCTGTTCCCGCTGTATCCGCTTTTCTCAGGAAGTTGCCAAGGACGATGTTCTCGGCTTTGTGGACCGCGGAAGTTTTTCCACTCTTACTTGCTTTCCGGGCAAGGAACTGGCCAACAATTACTCCTTAAATACGGTCGATATCTGTCCGGTCGGTGCCCTGACCAGTACGGATTTCAGGTTTAAGATGAGGGTGTGGTTCCTCAAGGAAACTTCAGGTATCTGCACCGAAAGCAGTGCGGGTTGTAATATCACAATTTCGAGCAGGGAGGGCGTCATTCACCGGATCACTCCCCGCCGCAACGATCTCGTCAATGACAGTTGGATGACCGACAGCGGGCGAACACTTTACAAGGCAGTGAAGTCCGATAACCGCCTGCTCCAATTTTCGATCAACGGTGAGTCCTCCCCATCCGCAAATGCCTTAGAACAGGCGGGTGAGCTTTTGAAAGGGCGTAAATTGGGAGTGGTTGCCAGTGCGAGATCCACGGTGGAGGAGCACTTCCTGATTAAACAACTCGTCGATGCTACCCAAGCCAAGGTTTTCCTTCGTGGGCATTTTGGGGAGGACGATGGGATTTTGCTTTCTGCCGACCGTACACCCAACTTGCGCGGTGCCCTGGCCACCCAACTTACCAGTCAATACCCTGCAGATCACTTGAATGACCTAACCCAGGCAATCGAGCGGGGAGATGTGGATGCACTTCTGGTATGCTCGGAAGATTTACTGGATTCTGGTGTCTCTGCGGAACTCCTCGAAAATGTGCCCGTTGTCTATCTGGGCACTCACGCAAACCCAACCAGCAAAATTGCCGAGGTGGCACTTCCTTCGCTCACTGTATTCGAGAAATCAGGTTCCTTGATCAACCGCTCTTTCATTCTTCAATCCTTCAAACAGGCAGTCCCTGGACCAGCTGGGGTTCTTTCGGATGCCCAACTTATCGCTGAACTGCACCACCGTATTGTGGGAGGGGAAAAGCCAAGCACCGTTCCTGCTGAGTTGTGGGATGCGATTTCAGCTAATTCAGAATCGGTATTTTCCGGTATTTCTCACCGAGAATTACAAAAGAATTGCATTCAATTGGATGGCTCTTCCTGGGCAGGCTTGCCCTTTGTCGAACAGGCGGCCCTTCATTTTGAAGGCACCAACCCTAAGGTCACCGCATGATCGAGGTACTGCTCAGTAATCCCTGGGTTCTGGTCGGACTCAAGGTAATCGCCGCCTTAATGATGGTGGGAGCAGTCATGACTATGGCTGGCTATTCGGTTTTGGCTGAACGGAAAGTCAGTGCCTGGATGCAGGGTAGGGTGGGGCCAAACCGCACTGTACTGCCGATCATTGGTTCCATTCCTCTTATTGGTCCTTTTCTTCAGGGTCTGGGCATCTTTCAGCCGCTGGCAGATGGGTTGAAGTTCCTCTTTAAGGAAGAAATTGTGCCCGGCCATGTGAATAAATTTTATTACTACCTCGCACCCTTGGTCGCCCTGGTTCCTGCCCTTACCACCATGACGGTATTGCCCTTTGGACAGATGTACTGGCCGGATGGATCTTCCAGTATCCTCGCCCTGGCAGACCTCGAGATTGGCATCCTCTTTGTCTTCGCAGTGTCCTCCCTTGGGGTCTATGGCATCGTCTTAGCCGGATGGTCATCCAACAGTAAGTATCCTTTCCTTGGTGGCATTCGTTCTTCTGCCCAGATGATTTCCTACGAACTGGCAATGGGGCTTTCCTTGCTTCCTGTTTTCTTGTGGGTCGCTGCTCCCGGTGTCGAGGTGTCAGGCCTTAGCCTTTCTGCCATTGCCAACTCGCAGCAAGGTGCTGCCTGGCTGGTATTGGTGCAACCTCTTTCCGCTCTGATTTTCCTGATCGCCCTGTTTGCTGAGACCAATCGCCTACCTTTTGATATGCCGGAGTCAGAAACTGATCTGGTCGGCGGCTTTCATACCGAATATGGTAGCTTCAAGTTTGGGATTTTCTTCGTGGCTGAGTATGCTCATATCGTAATTGGCTCTGCCATCTTTACAGTGATCTTTCTTGGCGGTTGGCACTTCCTTCCCTTTCTTGCCGACCCCTGGCCGCAAACCTGGGTGGGTACATTGATCGGTGTTGGATGGTTCCTCGCCAAGACGATATTCCTCATTTTCTTCTTCATCTGGGTTCGTTGGACACTTCCACGATTCCGCTACGATCAAGTGATGCAGCTTGGGTGGTCCAAACTGCTTCCCCTTGCCCTCGCCAACCTGGTGTTCTATGTGATTTTGGTCACTTGGATTGACCAGTCTTCCCTGCTTAACCCCTGATCTAAGATGGCCAAGACAGTAGTACTCGAGCGCAAACCCCTCAGTCTTTCTGAAAAGACCTACCTCCCGCAAATTGTCACCGGTTTGAAAACAACCTTTTCAGCGATGTTCAAACCGAAGGTCACGCTGCAATATCCAGAGCAGAAGCCAAAAATTCCCGAGAATTACCGCGGTGTGCCTACCCTAGTAAAAGACCCCAATGGTCGGGAAAAGTGCGTTTCCTGCCAGCTTTGCGAGTTTGTCTGCCCGCCCAAAGCGATCCGCATCACTCCCGGCGAGGTTCCTGCCGATCAGGAGGAGCGCGAGCATGTGGAGAAGGCACCGCAGGAGTTTGAAATTAACATGCTCCGCTGTATCTATTGTGGCTATTGCCAAGAAGTCTGTCCGGAAGAAGCGATCTTTTTACAGGATCAGTACTCCATGTCGGGTTATTCCCGCGAGGAGATGATAAACAATAAAGCAAAGTTATATGAGCTTGGTGGCACCCTGCCTGACTTTCACTACAAGTGGGACAAGAAAAAAGAGGCGGAACTGGAGGGCAATGAGCACTGAGCACCGTCCGTTTCTGAACTGATGAACCTGGTAGACTGGCTTTTTGTGGTTTTTTCCATTCTCACCCTTGGTGGAGGGGTACTGATGATTTTTTCCCGTCATCCGGTAACCGCCTCGATGTACATGATTGTATCGATGCTGGGAGTGGCTGCCCTCTTTGTTTTACTGGACGCATTTTTCCTAGCCGTGCTGCAGGTACTGGTCTACGCCGGTGCGGTCATGGTACTGTTCCTTTTTATTATCATGCTCCTGGATGTGGGGCCACAGGGCGGCAAGGCTGCCCGCCTCACCTGGCTTCCCGGTCTGGCTGGTGTGCTGGCCACCTTTTTACTGGGACTTTTGCTCCTTTCCTACATCCCGGATGCATCCGGCAGCTCTGGTTCCTGGCCGGCCCTTCCAGAATCCTCTCTGGTCAACGGTCAAAACCTTACCTTTTCCACCGCGGTGAGTGCCTTTGGCTATGGTCTGTTCACCAAGTACATGCTTCCCCTTCAGGTTGCCGGTTTCATGCTGCTCGCCGCTATGGTCGGGGTAATCATACTGAGCAAAAAACATAATTCGCTGTCCTGAAGGCCCATCCATGGAATTGATTACACCCCAGCACTTTCTGATATTGGCCAGCCTGCTTTTTGCCATTGGCTTTCTTGGTGTGCTGATCCGCAGAAATGTCCTGCTTATGCTGATGTCGCTTGAGTTGATGCTCAACGGAGTGAATATCGCCCTGGTTGCCTTCTCCCGTTCGGGCACCAACCTGGATGGTAGCATCTTTGTCTTCTTTATCATGACCGTGGCCGCCGCTGAGGTGGCAGTTGGCCTGGCCCTGCTCGTCGCCCTTTTCAAAAAGCGGGATAGTGTATTCTCCGAGGATATGAGACTTTTGAGGAATTAGTAATCCATGATTAATCTTTCTCTCACTCTCCTTTTCCTGCCCCTGCTCTCTGCAGCGGTCACCCTGTTTTTCCTTAGGAACAATGGAAGGGTGGCCTCCCTGCTTTCCGTTTTTACGGCCGGAGGTATTCTCGCTCTTTCTCTTATCCTGATATCCAACACCGCGGACACTCCGCTTGCCTGGGATATGACCTGGTTTAAGATGGGTGGATGGGAGCTTAAATTTGGCTTTCTACTGGATGCACCTGCCCGGCTGCTTCTCTTCGTGGTGGCCTTTGTTGGTTTCCTTATCCATGTATTCAGCCTTGGGTACATGGCGGACGACTCTGCCCGCTCCCGCTATTTCGGGGGTCTTTCCATCTTCATGTTTTCCATGCTGGGAATTACCCTCGCCGACAATCTCATCATGATCTTTGTGTTCTGGGAACTGGTGGGTTTTAGTTCCTACCTCTTAATCGCCCACTACTTTACCACCGATGAAGCCGCCCAGGCTTCGAAGAAGGCATTCATTGTCAATCGGGTAGGGGATTTTGGCTTTCTCATTGGCATTGTGCTGACCTACTGGATATTTGGCACCGTCCATCTTTCCGAACTTGCTGACCTTGCCGATTTTGATCCCAAACTCACTTCCACCCTGCTTTGCCTGGCTTTGGCCTGTGGGTTTATTGGAAAGTCGGCCCAGTTTCCCTTGCATGTTTGGCTGCCGGACGCCATGGCTGGGCCCACTCCTGTATCTGCGCTCATCCATGCGGCCACTATGGTGGCCGCAGGTGTCTACCTCTTATTGCGTATTGATTTTCTTTTTACGGAGCAGGCCCTTAGCTTTATCGCCTTCCTTGGGGCAGTTATGGGACTGTACGCCGGGTTCTGTGCATTGGTGCAGCGGGATATCAAAAAAATTCTAGCCTATTCCACCCTTTCACAGCTTGGTTACATGGCGGCTGCATTTGGGCTGGGTATGCCAGGGATCGCTCTGTTTCACCTCATGACCCATGCGTTCTTCAAGGCCTTGATGTTCCTTGGCTCAGGATCGGTTATTCATGCATGCCACCACGAGCAGGACATTTTCAATTATGGTGGATTGCGCAAAAAGATGCCGGTCACCGCACTGACCTTCCTCATTGGGGTGTTAGCTATTTCCGGGGTGAACTTCCTCTCAGGGTATTTTAGCAAGGATGCGATTTTGCTCGGGGCTTATAATTTTAACATGCCCGTATTTATTCTACTCTATCTGGGTGCCCTGCTTACCTCGGTCTACATGTTCCGGCTCTATTTTATTACCTTCGAGGGATCCCCCCGTTCTCACCATGCCGAAGAGGCCCTGGAGAACAATCAATTGATGACCGGCCCGCTGGTTATCCTCGCCGTTCTTTCCGTGCTCGGTGGTTATCATACCCTCTATCCCGGTTCTCTGCTTCAGTATTGCCTGCCCGATATCGATATGGTGGCCCTGCTTCCCCACCATATGTGGATGATTGTACTGGGTACCTCTGCCTGGGTATTTGGGCTCATTTTTGCCCGATTGTTCTACGGCAAAGTGAATCAAACAGATCCCTTATCCGATAGGCTTCCGGTGCTTTACCAACTGTGCAGGAGCAAGTTGTTCTTTGATGAAATTTATCAGTTCTATGTCTCCAGGATTCAGGACCCGCTTGCCCGCTTTATTGAGGTGATGGAACTGCTCTTTGTTTCGGGCCTGATGGTTCGTGGATCGGCGGGTTTAACCGCGCTTTTCGCTCTGTTGGCCAAGTCCTGCTATGTTGGTAAGATTCATTCTTACTCATTTTGGTTCATTGTGGGTACGCTCGGGTTTCTGGCCTATGCCGTGGGATTAATCGCTCTTTGATTGAATAAGGTATGAGTATGACGAGCATCTTACTACTTGGGTCCATTGCTGTTCCTTTCCTTGCCTCCATTCTCCTGTTTTGTGGCTATCCGCGTTCAGAGAGTTCTCTTCACCGTATTGCCTACCTTGCTTTCGGATTTCCCTTTGTTGCCGGAATCCTTCTATTTCTCCAATTTGACCCTTCCTGTCCGGGCTACTGCTTCGAGTTTTTGATCGAACGCATGGGCTTGCACGAACTGGGAATCACCTTTCACCTTGGTCTCAATGGGGTATCGAGTCCCCTCTTTGCTATGGCGGGAATAGTCGGCCTTGGGGCGGGGATTGCAGCCATCCATTCCGGTGCGGATAGGTTGCGTTTGTACCTTGCCCTACTCGCCCTGATGCAGTCCGGTTTGATGGGGCTCTTTGCCAGTGTGGACCTCTTCTTTTATTACCTCTTCCACGAATTCGCTCTCATTCCCACCTTCATAATGATCGGACTTTGGGGTGGTCGGGACCGCCGTTCGATCTCTCTTGAAATTACCATCTACCTTACCCTTGGTGCCTTGGTCTCCCTATGCGGATTGGTTGCCCTCAATGCCATGGTGGATTCTCCCAAGTTTGACTTCCCCTCCCTCTCTGCCGCTTTGGCGGAAACCTCTCTTTCCGCCACCTCTTCGTCCACTATATTTGGATTGCTGCTCTTTGGGTTTGGTATTCTAGTCGCCCTCTTTCCCTTTCACACCTGGGCACCCCGGGGATATGATGCTGCTCCCACATCCGTTTCCATGTTGCATGCGGGGGTCCTCAAAAAATTTGGTCTCTACGGTCTTATTCAAATTGCCGCCCCTCTCCTGCCCGAAGCTGCGATGGATTGGAGTCAGATCATTCTCTGGCTCGCCCTCGGCAATGTCCTTGTAGTGGGCCTTGTCACACTCGCCCAGGATAATCTCAAGTCCATGGTGGGCTACGGTTCGGTCATGCACATGGGCTATTGCTTTTTGGGAATCGGTGCCTGTTCGGCCCTGGGTGCGGGCTCTGCGGTCATGCTGATGTGTGCCCACGGCCTATCTGTCGCCCTAATGTTTTTACTCGGGCAATTTATCCACCGTCGCACGGGCACCTATGAAATGGGCGAAATGGGCGGTTTGGCCACCCGCACACCTATTCTTGCCTGTTTTTTGGTCGCTGCCACCCTTGCCACCATCGGACTTCCTGGTTTTGGTAACTTCTGGGGAGAGTTCGGTGTCTTTCTTTCTCTGGGTGAATTGGCCGGCAATCGTTTCTTTTTGGTACTGGCTGCCCTGGGCATTATTATTTCCGCTATCTTTGGGCTTCGGGCCGTCGCCCGTGTCCTCTATGGCTCGCCCAGCGGGGAGTTTTCCAAGCACCTTGAGAAAAACCCCGCCAAGGATCTTTCCCGGGTGGAGTTGCTTTCCTCTGGAGTCATTCTGGCAGCCCTTACCCTGATCGGTCTCTTCCCATCGCTCATTTCCGAGCGGATTGACCGTGAAATTGAAACACGCTACAAAGTTTTTCAAGCCGTGCAGTCAAGCAGCGAGCACCCTTCCTGCTGCCCTGTGGAAGAGGGTGGTGAGGGCAAGGGAACCGCCCCCATTGAGCAACCAAATCTTCAGCCCTGAGTATGGAATCCTACCTACAATTTTCCAAAGACAATCTCTGGATCGAGATCTGGCCCGAACTCACGCTCGCCCTCGGTGCACTGGTTGTACTGGGGCTCGATCTTTTTGGGCGGCGAAACTCCGGATCTGTAAGGGCAGGTTCCTTTGCCATCTTTTTTCAGTTTGTTCTTCTTATCGTCCACTTACTAGACTACCTGCTTTGGCATCACACCTTTGATCGGGAAAGTTTTTCCGGCATGATGGCCCATGGTATCCAGGGGGATATTATCCGTTCCTTTTTTCTCTTGTCCTCCCTGCTTGTTTCTATTCTGGCCCATCGGCACAATGCACTCAGGAACCTGAGGTGTTCAGAATTTCATCACCTTACCATGCTTGCCACCGCCGGTTTGATGATTCTTTGCCAAAGCCAAAACTTTGTGCTCTTTTTCGTCGCCCTGGAAACAGTGGCCCTTTGCTTCTATCCCCTTGTTGCCTACAACCGTGAATGTGCCAAGTCGCTCGAAGGTGGGATCAAGTACCTCATCTTTGGGGCCTTAAGTTCCACTCTGCTTCTCTTCGGGGTTGTTCTTCTCTACGGTGTTGGTTCCAACCCTTCGGAATGGGGAGCAGTTTGGGATGGTCCAGCCGGGCAGGATGCACTTTCTTTCTCTTACCTCGCCGAATTCCTTGCCCAGAATGCAGACCACCCCATGCTTCGTGCCGGGGTTGTCCTGATTATTTCTGGCATCGCATTCAAGGTGGGGGCGGCTCCTTTCCAAATTTGGGTACCCGATGTATACCATGGGGCTCCCATGCCGGTGACTGCTTTTTTATCGGTCTCTTCGAAAGCAGCCGGATTTTTTGTGCTTCTTATCTTGGTCAACGGTCCGCTGCTGGGGATGCAGTCCTTTTTACTTCCCCTGCTCGGATTTGTCGCCACCTTTACCATCTTTTTTGGTAATCTTGCCGCCTGTGCCCAACGCAACCTGAAGAGGATGCTTGGCTTGTCTGGTGTCGCCCATGCCGGGTACTTAATGGTCGCGGTGATGGCATCGATGATTCTTCCTGGTGAGAGTGATCGTGCCGTCTGGGTTCTCTTCTTCTATCTCTTCACCTACATGCTTGCCTCTTTTGCGGTGTTCGGAGTGATGTGTGTTGCCCGGACGGATGATGATGCGGAACATGAGTTTTCTGACTATGAAAACCTCGCCAGGAAATCTCCATTCCTCGGAATCTGTCTGGTCGTCGGAATTGCCTCGCTTGCTGGCATTCCTCCCTTTGCGGGTTTTATTGGTAAAGTTTTACTGATGAGTGTGGCCTTTGAGACGGAACTTTATTTTTCCTTGGGTGCGATGATTATTGGCGTGGTCATTTCTATCTACTACTATTTCGGTTGGATTCGCGAAATTTGTTTTCATCCCCGCCCTGCATTTGAGGATGATGAGCCCAAAAAAGATGCCTGGGAGAAGATTGATGACCTTGGTCTGCTCAAACCGGCACTCATCGCTCTGGTGGTCTCCTCCCTCGTTCTCGGTATTTGGCAGGGCCCATTTGGAGATGCCTTTTAGTTTTTTGTTCCTTAAAATCTTGTCATACAATTTGTTGGGGTATAAATGATCTTTGATTTGCCCGGGTGGCGGAATTGGTAGACGCGCTAGATTTAGGATCTAGTGTCGAAAGGCGTGGGGGTTCGAGTCCCCCCCCGGGCACTCCGATTCATTAATTTCCTAACAGCTTGATATAAAATTTCTTATCCCTTCGAACTGGCCCGTGGGTTTTGTTCACAAATCTTTGCTTGCTTTGAGGATAACCTTCGTCATTCTAAACCCATGCGAAATTCCTGTCTTTCACTACTTAGACAAGGGTGGTTGGGATTACCCTTATTTTTCGTTGGTTTAGTTACCCTCGCCTTCAGTCAGTTTGAGGCAGGGGAGGAGGGGGGCTTCAAATCTGCCACGGAGCTGTCTGAAGAAATTGAAACCATCCTCAAATCAAATGATATGATGCTTGGAGAGCTACGGCTCGCCCGAAAAAATTTAGCAATCGAAGAACAAGATCAGATTGGATCGGAAATTCAACGCTTCCGAGCTGAGCAGGGTTCATCATCTCCAGAGTTGGAAAAACTTGAGAAAAAGTTCTCTGAAGCACAAACGCGGCTTTCCACCCGGCTAAGTGCCATTGATCAAAGGGTCAAGATTTCTGACGATCGACTAACCGATTCGAAGGAAATCTTTTCAGACATTCGGGAAAGTTTTGGTGGTAATATCGACGATGCTCAGCCTTCCTTACTGGCCTTACACGAAAATCTCTCAGGTGCTCAGAGTGAGTTGCTTGCCCTTAGCGAGATGCTAGATGGTATATCCAAGGACTTTGTTTATGAGCTCTCCACCTTAAATACCATTGTCAATAACATTGCTGTTTCTGAAGTGCCCGAACCGCCCTCGGTCGATGAGGCAAAGCCGGTTGTGGTCAGCGACTTGTCAGCAAAAAACAGGATTTTTAACGGACTGCAGATCGTGGAAAACCCAGCACACTCAAAAAATCGGTTGGAGGCATCGATCCAGCCAACCAATCCCAAGCTAAAGCTGTCTGGTAATTCCCCAAAGCCGGATGTTCAGGATGTGTCAATGATCGAGAAGCTTCGTTCTGAGCTAGAAAGTTCGAAAACAGTTCAGACCGAGCTTTCCAAGGATTCGGCAGACCTCAATTCAGATTTACGCAAAGCATACCGCGAGATCGTTTCCTTGCAGACAAATCTAAAAGAATCACAGTTACTCATCCAGGAGTTGGAGAAAAATAAGCAAAGTCTTTACAAAACTGACGACGGCAGTCCAGCTACGGTGAACACGGTGAGCAAACGAATTGTCCGCCTCGAGAAAGAACTGGACTTGGCCCGCGATGACCTTAGGCAATCGAGGCAAAGCCTGCTTCTTGAGCAGAAACGTTCAAGTGCGATGATCGAGTCCATCACCTCCGAGTTGGGCCGAACGAGGGCCCAACTTGATCAAGCCCGTCTCGCCCTGCATAATAACGGAGGAGACTCCACGAGGATGGCTTTTCTTGAGCGCGAGCTTGCTGAAACTAAGCGTGCTTTGGAAATGGCCCAGGAAGAACCCATCGATCCTGATTCTGGTGAATATGTCAATCTACAGAACGAACTTAGGAAGTCTCTGGGTGAGATTGCCCGTATGCAGATTGAATTAGGTCACATGGAGGAACTGAAAGACGAATTGGCCCAGGTTAAAAGCTCCATGGAGCAAATGAGTGGTTCCCGTGGGGCAAACCCTGAATTTGTCAACAAATTGATCGTCGAGTTAAACGCAGCAAATACCAAGATTGAAGAACTTCAGAGCGGAAACGCTGGGGACCGTGATGGTCTTTCTGATGGAATAACAACTCTGGAGGAAGAATTGTTTGCCACCAAAAAAGAATTGGAAATGGTGCGCAAGCAATTTGCCCAAACAAAGGAACAAATCGCCCAAAAAGAGTTCGAGTTTGCCACAACCATCAAGAATTTGGAAGAGGAAGCACAACTTGTTCAGGCCGATTTACAGGATTCCTCCAAAAATCCCGTGTTGGCAATTCCATTTATTTCCGAAATGGAGGACAGTCTTTCATCCTCAGAATCTCGGATCAGGTTGTTGTCTGAGCAATTTGCCAACGAACAGGCCCGTGCAACTGAAGTGATTGAAACCCTCAACGAGGAACTCGCCCTGGCTCAGGCACGGCATAAAGAGACCCTCAATCTTCTTTCCCGTCGCGAGTTCGACTTACAAGGCAAGGGCAAAGAAATAGCCGCCATCGAAAAGGAAAAGAAGGATTTAGAGGAAGAACTACAGGTAGTAAAAGTGATCGTTGGTCAACTCAACGACCTCAATCAAGTGCTTGAGGAAACCAAAGAGACCCAATTTTTACAAAATACTGATTCCAGCGAGCTGGTAAGTTCGCTTCGCGAAGAGCTCAACCGGCTGAAGGTGGAGTTAGTTGTTGTCAGCGATGATAGAGACAATTTGGAAGAGGAATTTACTGAGAATATAGCGAACCTAAAGCGTGAGCTTGATGATGTACGCAACCAAATGATTGAAGAACAAGAGGTGTATGCTGCGAGCACATCAGAATCCAAAATCATCGTCGTTGATCTGAAACGCGAGCTTGATAAAGCCCGTGAGCAAATTGCCGAATTAAAGTCAGTAGGATTTTCAGATGAAGTGGAAACGCAGTCTGCCGTCGCCCAGCTTCAGGAAGCTCTAGGAACAATCAAAATTCTCAAAGAATCCCTGGATGAGGCAGAAGAAGCCAATCTCGAAGTAGACAACCTTAAAACAGAGCTCGCTGAGGTTATGTCAACACAGCTTGACAACCTGCAAAAACAAGATGACGAGAAAAAATTTCTTATTCAACAGGTCCAAAACTTAGAAACCGAAATTGCAGTACTCAGAGAGAGCAGCACTGGTTCGGTCGCTTCAATCAATGCGGAGAATCAGCGCCTCAAGGCCGATTTAAAGGTGGCCAAGTTGGAATTAAGTACGCTTGAGAAGCAGCTTTCTGAATCAGAATATTCTGAGATCCAGGCTCTCGCAGAGATGGAAGATGAATTGTCTGCACTAAAAAATGCCAATGCAAGTTTTAAGAAGGACTATTCTTCGGTAAGTTCTACAGATGCTCAAACCATAGCCCGCCTCGAGAATGAATTATCCAAAGCCGTTGCCCAGTTGAATATGCTTGAAGCAACTGATTCCAATGACGAGCAGATTGCCGTCCTGGAGAGAAGATTAAAAGATTCTGAGTTTGCTGGGACGCAGGCTCTACTCGTTCTTGAGGAAGAGCTTGCTGAACTAAAAAATGATAATATTTCTCTGAAAAATCAGCTTTCCAGTATTGGGCCGAAAAGCGTTAATATAGCCGAGCTTCAGGATGAGAATGATCGTCTCTCAGATCAGTTGGTCCTGCTCAATAATCAACTTGCTGAATCCAAAAGAAAGAGTGCAGGTGCAGATGCTGAACGTGTGAGGCAGCTTGAATTACAATTAGAAAATGCCATCGCCCAAATTGACAACTTGCCTACTGATCAACCCAATTTTTCTGATGCTGAGCTGGAGTTGACCATGGCCCAACAAGCGATTGAAGAACTGACAAAATCATTGGATTCACGCGACCGTGACAAAGCAGACCTGACCAATCAACTCAACTCGGCAATGGAAAAAATTGCTTTATTGGAAGCAAATAGGCCCTCTCCAGCACAACAGCCTTCGATGGATCAATTGGAGGAGATTGCCGGATTGCAAATGGAAATCGATCTTTTGCGAGCTGAACTAAATTTGGCAAGAGAAGACTCCGCCCCTCCCTCCGCCCAGAATGAAGATCTTAGCGAGATTCAGGAAGAATTACGAAATGCGGTGGCCGAAAGTTTTGAGCTACAGATGGAACTTGAGCAAACCCAGGTCCGCTTGTCAGAAATGGAAGAGAAACTTGCCCAACAACCCCAAGGCACACTTGACCAGACATTAGAACAGAGGAAGCTCGCAGATTTGGAGGCTCAACAACGAATAGAAGAATTGACCAATGCGTTGAGAAATTCTGAACAACTGCGCAGTGAGACAGAAGATCTTCTCACGGAGATGGAAAGAAATGCCAAAGCAGGGGGGCAGGACATATCCAAGGACCCTCGCTTTCTCGCCCTTCAGCAGGAGATGATTGGCCTCCAAAATGACCTCATCGCTGCCCAGCAGATGGATGACCCCCGTGTGATTCAACTCGAAGGGGCTCTGGAAGCAAGCCGAGCAGATGCGGCCCAACTCAACAGCGAGTTTAAAGGGGTGATGGCAGATTTTACAAACCTGCGGGATGAACTTACCGCTCTTGAGGCGGAAAATCGTAGAATACGAGAGATTTCACTTTCTCAGGCACGGGAACAATCAAACCCGGCGGCGGCCACCATGCAGATAGAAATCAATAACCTTAGCCGTGAAAATGCAAATCTTATGGCTCAGCTTTCTGAGAAAGACCGCCGTATTTCTGGACTGCGAGACGATCTTGCGGGCTCAGCCAGGAATCCCAATGAAAGTGAGCTTCGCTCACAACTAGTACAGCTGCAGATTCAAAACCAGTCCCTTGCCAATAGCGAGAGTCAGGCTAAAAGAGAAAACCAGCAGCTTAGGCAGGACCTATCGGCCGCCAGAGAGGATGCTACTTCTTTACAATCAAGGGTGCGAGAGCTTGATCGCCAAAATCAATCTCCACTCAATCGGGTATCCCCTGATCAAATTGCCGAGTTAGAGAATTTGCGCACTCAAAATGCCTTGCTTGAAAATCAATTAAAGACATTTGCTCAAGGTCCTAGCCGGGATAATCTTGAATCTAAGATTCGCGACCTTAACCAGCAGAACATGAATTTCAAAATCCAGCTCGATCGTGAGAAAATTATGGTCGACGACCTCAAGGACCAACTTGCTGACGCACGCTCTGTCAAGCAGGAGGTCTTGGAACGTGGAAAATCATCCAAGCTAAAGATTGACTTGCTAAACGAAGAACTCTCTGGGGCACGCAGCCGTGTCGACTCCCTTGAAAAAGCCTTAGTTGCTGCACGCCAGGCAATCCGTGTACTGCAAGGGGGAGGGAGTGGGAGTACACTCATCCCTGTGTCCAACCCAAGCACATTCAGCTCAAATATTGGGCGTACAGGTTCGAGCCTACCCCGTAGTTCATCTACCTACCTGCCTTCCCGCCGTATCCAGCTACCTGATTCTCTTGGGGATCGTTCATCTATGCTACAGCTCGAATCTGAGCGTTCTTCCTTCTCGTCGCTCCGATCACCTTCTTCCGCCAGCGTACAAAATTCTGCGATTGGAAATTCCAACCTAAGAATTCAGGCAAAAGTCCAGTTTCTTGACAATAAGAACCGCCCGGCCGGATTTACTGAATTCTTCCTGGTTGAGGATAATTTGGACAGTATCCTCGCGGCGGATGGGATTCGGGTACCTACTGGTGAGGGGATCCAAAGCCCAGCAGAATATTGGGCACGGTCGGTGCAGCGTGGATATCGTTTCCCTGGGGTTGCGGCAAAAATTCGCAATGCCCTTGCCCGTGCAAGTTTGAAGCGCATCAAAACCAACTCTTTGGGAGAGGGTAACTTGGATAATTTACGATCCGGAAGGTATTACATTGTGGGAGCTTCCACCCTCGGGCAGGTTGGCGTGGTGTGGTCCAAGCCAATTACGCTTAATAGTGGAGACAACCAAATTGACCTGGATCTTCGGAACGCGATCTGGGCTCAGTAAGACAGTTTATCGCTACGCCTGCCTCACCGCCACCGCTCCACAATGCCCATTTTAGTGGGGTGCCAGTTATT
>Ga0181564_10000298_pt1 | contig 41910 bp, 26 predicted proteins | sample 011ome_24_FD_134512 | JGI IMG/M metagenome (GOLD analysis project Ga0181564, IMG submission 134512) | Coastal salt marsh microbial communities from the Groves Creek Marsh, Skidaway Island, Georgia - 011513CT metaG (megahit assembly) | ecosystem: Environmental > Aquatic > Marine > Intertidal... | reverse complement strand
CGCCTCCACAATTAAGAGCATCAGCTGTAAAATTAACATCGTTGGCATCTCTTATGTACAATTGTACACTGTTAAACACAGACATTACTCCAGTAATTGCTCCGTTTTGGGTAGGTAAAGCTTGACTAGAGAAAGTAGCTGCCGAATTCACAAAAACAGTGAGTTCGTCGGTACAGTCAGTTAGAGTATTAGATCCTGAATAGGTGGTTCCTGATTTAAATTGAACTCCGCTAATTGTTACCAATTGACTTTCGTAGTCTCCCGTTAGCGCTTCAGCCAAAGTAACAGATACAGGAGCGGGTGCAGTTCCCGCTGTTTGTGTAACGATATTTCCTGAGGGAATGTTGTTGATTTGCAAGAGACCGTTGTAGGTTTCAAGTGTAGTTCCCAAAATAGCAACCTTGATTTCTTGATCGATTTCAACATTGTGATCTTCGGTAAACCGAAGTAAAATACCCGCTGAACTGTCTTGAGCATATAAGTTTCTAGAAAAGATATTACCAGTACTTTTATCGGAGGTAACCGTTACAGTAACTACATAATTACCATCAACCGTAACATTGCTTCCCGAATGCATTGCTCTAACCTCAGCAATTGTTTTTGGAGTAGCATTGGCGTAGATGTCACAGGTTGTATTAGTCATATCAGCGTAATCGGTTTCAGTGCGAATCAGCAGCTGATAATCACTATTGTATTTGCTTAAAATACCAACAATAGGACCGTTTCCAGAGGGAAGGGCTTGCTCAGCAAAAGTAGCATAGTTGCTGGTTCTTACAATAATTTTATTTGCATCACAATCCGAAAGGGAACGGTTGGTGCTGAAGTTGCCCTCGACGAAGTTTCCGCCATCAATAAATTGAACATCGTTTACTTTTACAAGCATTCCCAAATGGTCATCTGACAAGGCGCTTAAATCGATTTCAGAAGGAGCAATTGCATCGTTTGCATCTCCAAGAAAAACATGTTTGTAAACATCACTTGCCTCAATATTACCAACGTTGCCATTATATAACCCGCCCAAGTGCAACTCACCGTTGGAGTTGTCAATGTAAAGATCTTTGGCAGCAACAGTAATTTTTTGACCTACTTTATAATTTCTTAAATACAATTGAGTTTGATTGATTCGCAATCGAATTCCTCCTGTTTCATCCTGGATATAAATCAATTTGTAAAGGTTTCCACTGGAGTCGTTAGCAGTAATGGTAGCATCAAAAATTAGATTTTCTGAAATTTGAACCAAATCATCAACATACAGGTCTTTGATGTCTTGTATCGTAGCATTGGCTTCGGGAGCCGAACAGGTAAAATCTACGCCATCACAACGAGCATCGTTCAACGAAACATCGTCAGTGTCACGAATGTATAATTGGTAATCGCTTCCAAATTTACCCAAAACCCCTGTAATCGTTCCGCTTCCGCTTGGAAGTAATTGGTTATAAAAATCTGCGTATCCACTGTTTCGCAATAACAGCTCATTTTCATCACAGTCAATTAGGTTGATGTTGGTGTTGACTCCTTCAACAGCATAGGTTTGACACAAATTGGCTACGTCAACTTGCGTATTTTGTACGGTAATGAGGGTATTGATCATTGCATCGGTAATATCTGCTACGGAAGTAGAAGTAGGAGTAATGGTTTTGATTTCATCACAGGTTCCCGAAACATGGTTTTTCCAACGTGCGGCATCCAATCTTCCAACAGCAATAGAACCACTGCTTTGTTCATATATTCCACCAAGCTTAAGCACGCCGTTGTAGTTATCCAAATACAAGTCCTTCACGCTTATGAGCACACGACTTCCCACAGGATACAATAAATACAAATCACTTACATCCAAATCAATTTGAAATCCTTCGGTTGGATTCTCAATGGCATCTTGAAATTGTAGCGTTTTGAAAAAATTTCCGGATTGATCATTGGATACCACATATCCTTCAATGACCATATCGTCTTCAATTTGCACAATGGAACCTTTGTACAGGGCTTTGACTTCAGCGATGGTTGCGTTGGCAGTTAAGCTAGTTTCAACGCAAGCGGTTGCCTGATCTGGAATTCCGTAGTCACTATCTTCAACACAAGAGAATAGTGTGATAAAAGCAAATAATAAAAGAAGTTTTCGAGTGAGTTTGTTGTTTTTCATTGGATTTTTTTTAAAAACTATAGGCTAGATTGATGAAATAGGTTCTTCCGTAACCATAAAAATATTTTGGACCAAACGAAGGAGTTCCGTTGGCATTATCGAGGCTAAGTTGTTCGTAATTTCCTGCTCGGGATTGTTCGTAGCCTCCTGTTCGATATGATGCATCCAAAAGATTGTTGATGCTAACAAACAAACTGAGGTAATTCCCCTCTATTCGCCAAGATTTTCCACCTGTCAAATTGAGTAGAAATACATCGTCAAGGCGATGTTGACGGAGTAAATCCCGCACCTTATCTTCAGAAATATCAGGGAAAAGAGAACCGTTAGGGCTTTCGGGGTTGATATAAAAATTTTGCGTTCGTGAAATTGGAGAAACATCTGCATAATTATGGGACAAGTGGTTGGCAGTAAGGTTGGTCCACCAATATTTTGGGCTTCGGTATTCCAACCCAATCGAATAGGCCTGTTGCGGACCGTTGGCCACTCGATAATCTTTCAGAGCTGAAGGGCCAAAGCTTCGCGTACTAATTTGATCGGATGACAAATATACCTCTGGATTGTTGGAATAAGTATATTGACCCAATGCAGCTACAGCCGTAGCCTTGAAAGTAGTGTTGAGTTGTACTTCTGTACCCAATTCCAATCCCATGTGAGTTTTGTTAACACCTGTTAATGCTTCGGAAAAGAAATCTTGAGTTACCTCTGCTCCACTAATTCCCTGCGCATAAAAGAAAGAAACTTCGGTTGCATCAACAAATTGCGTATAAAAACCTGTCAATCGCGCTTTTACAGTAGGCGTTTGCACTATGTAACTAGCATCAATTGACATGATTTTTTCGGAAGTGATTTCTGGAGTGATGTCATTGCTTGTTCTTGCGTTCGAAAAGGCATTTCGAATGTTGGGTGCCTTGGTAAGATATCCTGTATGGAAACTGAGGTTGTGTCCTCCGCTCAAGCTATAATTGAATCCTGCCTTAAAACCGATGTTATCAAATGAAAGTTTTTCTCCTTTTCCAAGAGAATTGCTAAAAAGTTCGTTGTCAAACAAACCATTTCTTTGGTATGAGGTATTGGAATAAAAACCACTGGCAAAGATTTTAGCGTTTTGAGTAGAGTACTCTGCTTGTAAAAAACCGTCAATAACAGATGCATCGATAGTGTAGTTGTAAGAAATTCGGTCTCCTACTTTTTTGATATTATTGGCTCCAACATTGTTGGAAGTATTGCTAAAAGGATCGTAGTCTTTGTAAAATGAACCGCCAAGCAAATCACTCAATTCGGCAAAATTTTCCGAATCCAACTGAGTGGCGTTGATGCCTGCTATAATTTTAATGCGATCATTCAGCTTGTGCATCAAGGTTGAGCTAAAACTTAGTTGAGTATCATCGTTTCTATCTTCCGAAAGCGTATAAACACTTTGTTGATCTTGATTATTTAGATTGTATCGATAGAGCGTAGTCCAATCAATTTGTGGGTTGGAAAGAAACAATTGTTTGGTTAATTCTGCATTTTCAATATTGTAGTCCAAAGAGCCTTCGTTCAGCTTGTAGGAAGGTAAATAGCGGTAGTAATCGGGGGCGGGGTGGGGTGCATTCTGGTATTGCAGTCGCATTCTTCCAAATTGACCAGTCTGATAGGCAATACTGGTCGTCAATTCTACCTTTTCTTTGCTGTATTGGTGAGTAAGCATGACAATTGGCTCGGCAATTTTCCGTTCTCTTGAATTTCGGATTTTTCCGTCTTGTTTTCCCCAATAGGGGTTGTAAGTTCTTCCCACTAAATTGTAGATCTCTTCGGTAATGGCGCTGCTACTTCCTCTACGATTGGATGCATAAATAAAAGTTGCATTGATTTGGTGAGAATCCTTAGGCTGATACGAAAGCGATCCAAAAATCGAATACGCATCATAAAGTGTCCCGTCCACAAAACCTTCTTCGGCCCATCTTCGGGAAGCAGACAATGAAGCCGCCCATCCCGAGGGCAAAAGCCCAGTATTGTATGTTGCCATCAAGCGTCCAGTATAGGATCTGTTGGAAGTAGAACTTGTTACCCGCGTACCTGATCTATATTCAGACGCAAGGGTGTTGATATTTGTAGTTCCAGAAATCCCTCCAAATCCGTAATCGGAAAGTTCCAATCCGTTTGTAAAAACTTGATTACGAGTTGCATCGTTCAAACCGCCCCAGTTGTTCCATTGCGGTCGACCTGTTGCTAATTTATTCATTCGGACCCCATTAATAAGGAGGTCTCCATTGCCGGAGTCGTAACCACGAACTCTAAAAAACACTTGACCAAAATCAAACGCAGCTCGATTTAGGAACAAATCTCGAGAGGCTTGCAAAAGTCCGGCAGAGGTATATGAATCATTTTCATCATCGCCCAATTCGGAATCACTCAAACTAATCAAATTTCCAAGGTTGTTTCGATTGAAATTGCTTTCCATCAACAAAACCCCTAAATCAATATCTTTTTGTTTGATTTCAAAAACCATAACAAAGTCCGTGTATTTAGGATGTTGAATTTTGATGTTGTAGATTCCTGGACTAATATTTTCTAATAAAAAACGTCCATTAGCGTCACTTTGAGTGGTTGTGGACGAACCAATAGAAACGACAGCTTGGTCAATGGGTTCAGTTGAGGATTCGTCAAGCAGAGTACCTTGAACGGAATGCGATTGAGCCAATGCTACTGAACTCAGCATGCAGCAGAAAAGGATAGCGATGGTTTTATACATAGGAACAATTACTTTCAAAGTTTATTTCGAAGTTTAAATTTAAATAATTACAACATATAAAATTTATTATAGTAAATAATTTTTATAAACAACTGTTGATAACATGTGATTTTATTTTTGATCAACCACCACTTTATAAGCAACTTGGTTTTGGTAAACATCAGTAAGTATCACAAAATAAACTCCTAATTTTTCGGGTAAGTGTAATTTTTTTTGATTAATTTCTAAAGGTTGTTCCGATAAAATTTTACCCGAAATGGACGCAATTCGGACCTTTGAAAATGAGGAAGAACTGTTGATATAAATCAAACCGTTTTTAGATGGGTTGGGAAAAAGCAACGGTTTTAAGGTCGTATTTGAATTCAAAGAAAGCGAGCTGTTCCACGGATTACCTTGTTGCGTTCCCCAAATATGTTCGGCTAAGTTGGGATAATCAATAAAGGGATTTCGATTGCCTTGATATCCGTAAATAACTTCGTTCCGATTGCGTTCAAAGTCGTCCACAGGATCTGCACTGTGCCAAGCCAATAGAGTGGAAAGTTTCCCGAAAATTGGCCCAGAGTCGGTTCCTGTATAATCTACCAATTCCAAATCGTACTCACTAGTATTTTCATAACGAACTACCATATACAGCATCATACGAGCAATATCGCCTTTTACGGCATCGCGAGGCTCCCAGCTGTCGGTGTCCGTTTTGCACAGAGTAGCTTCGCTATGAGGACTTCCACCGTTGTCAAAATCTTTGTTACCTCGACTTGAGTTAACAGATCGATCTGTAGGTCGAAGATGATGCACATCTGTGTAAGCGTGATCCTCTTCGTCGGGAAAGCCATGCGATTTTGCCCAGACATGTTCTCGATTCCATGAGTTTCCGTAGGTGCCATTTCCATCATCGAATTGACTGTAATCAAAATTAGACCCAGCATCAACATAATACTTGTTTTGGGAGCGTCCCGTATAGAGTAATAGTACATTGTTGGAATTGTTTGGGTCTTCATCGGTGTCCCTTAAAATATCCCAAACATCGGTACTGGAAGCAGAATAGGGGTAAACTGTATGTCCTTGTATAATCGAATTGAGCGCAGTTTTGAGTTGAGCTCCCGTGGTGTTTTCAGCATTGTTGTAATATCCTGAAGGAATTTGTGCCCATACAAATTGACTGAAAGTTAAAAATCCGATGGAAATGCTAATTAAAAAATTATTCACTATTAAAAAATTAAATAACAAATATATTATTTGTAATTTTCATGATCGTGTTTTTTCTTTTTTAATATCTTTTTTATCTACATTTGATAAATCAGAGATTTACTAGCTATGAAACATTTTTACCGCTTCCTTCCTTTTTTGTTTTTTACGAGCTTATTATTTGCGCAGCCCCCTGCTAAAAAGTCGTTCAATATTCATACGGTTGCATTTTACAATGTTGAAAATTTGTTTGACACCATCAATGATCCCACCACCTTCGATGACGATAGAACTCCCAAGGGACGGGATCGGTGGACTACCAAAATTTACAATAAAAAAGTCTCAAGCATGGCGAAAGTCATTGCGGGTATTGGTAAAGAAGCAACCCAATCCTCGCCAACTTTAGTGGGACTTAGTGAAGTTGAAAACCGTAAAGTAGTTGAGGATTTAATTGCGGACCCGCAACTAAGGGCGTCTAATTATGGGATTGTTCATTTTGATTCTCCAGATGAGCGTGGAATTGATGTTGCCTTACTTTTTAAAAAAAATCATTTTGTTCCAACGAGCTTTTACAACCACCCGTTGTATTTGTACAACGACAATGGAAAGCGCGATTATACCCGCGATCAATTGTTAGTTACAGGGTTTTTGGATGGAGAAGAAATTCATATCATTGTTAACCATTGGCCTTCTCGAAGCGGCGGGCAAGCACGAAGCGAACCCAAGCGCATTAAAGCTGCTGAGTTAAACAAAAAACTTATTGACTCATTATTGAAGCAAAATCGGAAGGCAAAAATCATTGATATGGGTGATTTTAACGATACACCCTCCGATGCAAGTATCAAAAAGACATTACAAACGGCTGCTGATCGAAAAAAAACCAAACGCAAACAACTTTACAATCCTATGGAAGCCATGGAAAAGAAAGGACTTGGAACCAGTGCTTATCGCGATAGTTGGTTTTTGTTGGATCAAATTTTTGTGTCGGGTTCGTTGCTCCAAAAAAATTCTTCTTCTTGGTATTTTTGGAAAGCAGGGATTTACAATCCTTCGTATCTAATAAACTCAAAAGGACGTTACAAAGGGTATCCCTATCGAAGTTTTGCAGGAAGTTATTTAGGCGGTTACAGCGATCATTTTCCGGTCTATGCGTATTTGCTTCGCGAAGTTCAGTAGCCCCTTAAAAGTCTATTTCAAAGTGCCTATAACTATCCCAATACACTTGCATTATTGAATAAGTTCTGCAATGGATGGAATCAATGAGTCGGGACGAATAGAGGAAGCATTATAGAGTTCCTCGCGATATTTCCCTGTTTTCACCAATATCGATCGATACCCCATTTGTTGTGCTCCATAAATATCGTTGATGAGGTCGTCACCGACCATTGTGATTTCATGAGGAAGACATTCAAATTCAGAAGCAGCTAACTCAAAAAAAGAAGGGGTTGGTTTTCCAATCACGAAAGCTTGTTGTTGGGTTACGTATTCAATTCCTGCCACAAATGCTCCCGTATCGATTTTTAGTCCTTCATCTGTTTGAAAATAACGTCCCTTGTGGAGTGCTATGATTTTGGAGCCCTTAAGAACATCGTTCATCAATTCGTTCATCAGTTCGTAGTTCCATCGATTTCCAATGTCTCCAATGACAATGTATTCCGGATAATTGTCGATGAATTCGAATTCTTGATAGTCTTCTTTTGCGTTATCATGTAAAATCAATTTGCAGGAACGCGCTTTCTGTTGTTTTAAATACAACACCCCAGAATAATTAGCACTAACAATTTCCGATTCCATCAATTCCAGTCCCAGACCAGAGAGTTTCTCCCACAATTTTCTTCGAGAAAGTGTTGTGGTATTGGTCACAAAACGAAATGGAATTTGCTTGGATCGTAAGTGTGCGAGGGTTTGATTTCCTCCTTCAATGAGTCGGTTGGAAATATAAAACACACCGTCTAAATCAAATAAATAGGCTTTGCTCATTGTTTTATTTTCAACACAAGTTTACCAATTTTTTCCCCACTAAAAAGTCTTAAAAAAGTTTCATAAAACTGATCCATGCCATGGTACACGTCTTCTTTGCCTTTCAGTTTTCCTTCTCCCATCCATTCTGACATTTGAAGCATTGCCTTATGATAATCTTTGGCATAATCCAGCACCACCATTCCTTTCATGGAAGCTCTATTTACAAGCAGGGATAAATAATTGTTTGGACCTTTGGCAGTCATTTCGTTGTACTGGGAAATCGCTCCGCAAACCACAACCCGAGCATGCATTCGCAAAAACATAAGCGCCGTATCAAGAATTTCGCCTCCCACATTGTCGAAGTACACATCGATTCCGGTAGGGCATTCTCTTTTGATAGCTTTTCGTACCGATTCGTTTTTATAATCGATTGCTGCATCAAATCCCAATTCGTTGATAAGGTAATCGCACTTGTGCTTTCCTCCAGCAATTCCGATGACTTTGCAGCCTTTTATTTTAGCAATTTGCCCCACAACACTGCCCACAGCCCCCGCAGCACCAGACACCAAAACTACGTCTCCTTTTTTAATTTCACCGACTTCCAAAATCCCAAAATAGGCAGTCATTCCAGGTATTCCCAGTGTTCCAATAAAAGTAGGAAGACCGACTTTGGAAGCGTCAATTTGATAAAACCCATCTCCTGTTGAAAGGGTGTAGTCTTGAACGCCTCCCCATCCAGTCACAAAAGCTCCTTGTTCAAATTTTGTATTTCCTTTTGTTTGAATGACTTGTCCCACAGTTCCCGCACGCATAACTTCTCCAATTCCAACAGGCGCAATGTAAGAACGCGTTTCATTTATCCAGCCTCGCATGGCAGGATCGAGTGAAACATAATGATTTTCTATGAGCATCTCTCCATCTTGCAGTTCTGTGACTGGGGATTCTGTGTATTTCCATGTATTTTTTTCAGGAAGTCCTTTGGGGCGTTTGGCTAAAAGATATTGTCGATTGATCATAAACGATTGTTCTGAATGCGTGTTAAAATGTAAATCTATGTAAAAAAGATCAAAAAGCGGGAGGTGTAATCAAATCCAATGGAAGAGTTGTATCAGAAGAATAAAATAATTTGTAATTTACACACTGAATTTATGCCATGAAAAAATTAGAAGGACAAATTGCCATTGTTACTGGTGGAGCTCGCGGTATAGGAGCTGGAATTTGCAAAGTTTTTTGCAATGAAGGTGCTACGGTGGCTCTTTGGGATGTTTTGGATTCGGGGCAAGAAACCGCCAATGCACTCTCAAAAGAGGGCGGAAATGTATTTTTTCAAAAAGTCGATGTAACCGATCCTGAAGCTGTTTCTGATGCAGTCTCAACACTTATTTCCAAACATAAAAAAATAGACATTCTGATCAATAATGCGGGCGTAATTAGAGACCGTTCGTTTCTTAAAATGGAACCCCATGAATGGAATCAGGTGATGAATGTTAACGTTAATTCGTTGTATGTTACCACCAAGGCCGTACTTCCTCACATGAAAGAAGCGGGTTATGGAAGAATCATTTCAGCTTCCTCGGTCAACGCTTTTCAAGGAGCATTTGGACAGACCAATTATGCGGCTTCCAAAGCGGCAATTGCTGGATTTACGCGCGCATTGTCTCAAGAAGTCGGTAAATATAATATCACTGTCAATGCTGTGGCTCCTGGGTTTGTAAAGTCAGAAATGACCGATTCCATGCCTGAGGCAGTGATCAAAGCAAACATTGCAACCATTCCAGTGGGACGAATAGGAACTCCCGAAGATATGGGGCATGTATATCTTTTTTTAGCATCAAAAGAAGCTGGATTTGTAAGTGGAATTACCTTACACGCCAATGGTGGTTCTTTAACGGTTTGAACACGATGTATTTAAATAACGCAAAATTAAATGAACCTAATAAATAAAATGTTTATCCTCCCTAAATCTAATATACTTACCCTATGAACTCTGAAAATCACCTTCCTTATAAAACTGAATTTAATCACCTTTCTGAAATGAATAATTATGTCGGAAAGGAGTTGGGAATTTCTAATTGGCATTCGATTTCTCAAGAACAAATCAATGCTTTTGGTGAAGTAACGGATGACAACCAATGGATTCACACAGATCCTGAAATGGCCGCAACGCATTCTCCCTATAAAACAACTGTCGTCCATGGGTTTTTTATTTTGTCTCTTATTCCCAAATTTTGCAACGAAACTTTTGCTTTTTCAGACGTTACGATGGGAATCAATTATGGGCTGGACAAAGTCCGTTTTATAACTGCTACCCAAGTAAACTCACTCATAAGAGCCAAAGTTTCATTGATGGAATTTACGCCCATTCCAGCAGGTGCGAAATACAAACTAGAAATCGTTTTTGAACTTGAAGGAGAAAAAAAACCCGCCTGTGTAGTTGAGTTTATTGGGCTTGCTTACACAAAGAAATCATAAAAAATTCAATATTTCCCAAAATTTATACTCGGTGGAGGTGTGAGATGCTTACTTTTCTTCAATTTGAAGAAGTAAAAAACCTGCTTCTACGTTTTGACCTTCGCTTACAGCAATATTTTTTACCACACCTTGTTGGTTGGCAACAATAGTGCTTTCCATTTTCATGGATGAAACAACAAGCAACGGTTGATTTTCATTCACCAAATCACCTTTTTGCACTTTGATTGAAATAATTTGAGAGGGCATAGAGGCTTCGTAGTTTCCCGGTTTTTTTTCTTGTTCAATTTCAGGAAAACGACTTTGTTGATGCAGTTCAATAGTTCCGATAGATTCGTTATGAACGAAATATACGGCTTCGTTTTTAACGATTTCAAACGATGTCAGTATCCCATTAATTTCCAAATGAATATTGGAATTAGTAACGGATACGATGGTTACAATAAATGATTGATCTTCTATCCAAAAAGAAAAAATGCCGTTTTCAAAACGATATTGGCAAGTAATCTTCTGACCTTGTTCTGTTGTATAGGCTTCTTTTTGCGGCTCGTAAAAACTGTTTCTCCATCCCGATGGAAGGTGTTTTAGAAGCATTCGTTGGCTTTCCCGCTTGTTCCAATCAAATAGGGTGCTTGCAATACTTGCAAATGCGTTGGATTGCTGCCGATTTTTATTGGAAACAAGCATTTGGTGATGGATGTCCAAAAAGTGCGTGTCGTAGGCTCCTTCCATAAAATCAGGATGCTCTAACAAATTTTTTAAAAACCCCTGATTGGTTTTGATACCCAAACAAACCATTTGAGAAAGTGTGTAAATCATTTTTTGAATGGCACTTTCTCGTGTTTTGTCTTTGACGATGATTTTTGCGATCATTGGATCGTAAAAAACGGAAATGGAGGACCCGCTTTCGACGGCTGTTTCCAAGCGCAATCCTTCAACTTTTGGAATGCTAAATTGATGAACAATTCCTGTTCCGGGTTGATAGTTAGCAGCGGGATCTTCGGCGTAGAGTCGGCATTCGATCGCGTATCCATCCGCAACGATATCGTTTTGATTGACAGAAAGTGGCATTCCTTGAGCAACTTCAATTTGGAGTTGTACCAAATCCAAACCAGTAATTTCTTCGGTAACAGGATGCTCAACTTGCAGTCTTGTGTTGACCTCTAGAAAGAAAAATTCTTGAGTTTTGGTATCTAAAATAAATTCAACCGTACCGGCATTGTCATATGCAATGGCCTTTGCAGCCTTGACAGCCGCAGCTCCCATTTTATCTCTGAGACTATTGGAAAGTGCTGGCGAAGGACTTTCCTCGATTACTTTTTGATAGCGTCTTTGGAGGGAACATTCGCGTTCTAGGATATGAACAACGTTACCGTAATGATCCCCAAAGATTTGAAATTCAATGTGTTTTCCAGAGGGAATGTATTTTTCGATAAGCAACTCATCGTTTGAAAACGCATTTAGCGATTCGCTTTTAGCAGCTTCAATTGCGGCGTTTAGTTCTTGTTTTTTATAAACGATTCGCATGCCCTTTCCTCCGCCACCAGCAACCGCTTTTACAATAAGCGGAAACCCAATTTTTAGAGCTTCTTTGGTTAAGGTCTTTAGGGTTTGATCGTCTCCAGAGTACCCCGGTATTACAGGAACTCCATTTTGTTGCATCAATGATTTTGCATGGGACTTAAGTGCCATGGCTTGAATTGCGTCTTGGTGTGGCCCAATGAATACCATATTTTCTTTGCGACATTTTTTGGCAAAAGACGCATTTTCAGATAAAAAACCATAACCCGGATGAATGGCATCGGCCTTATGGTTTTTGGCGATTTCAATGATTTTGCCCTGATTCAAATACGATTCAGAGGGGCTATTTCCACCAACAAAAACTGCTACATCTGCCTGTTTTACAAACAAGGCTTCTCGATCAACTTCAGAATATAGGGCAATACTTCGTATTCCCATTTTTTTACAAGTTCGTATGATTCGGGAAGCAATTTCACCTCTATTGGCGATGAGTATGGACGTAAACAGTGTTTTTTTCATAGTATTTTACATTCTAAAAACCCCATAGGTGTTAGCACCTTTGATGGGCTGGTTGTAAACAATTGCGAGGGAAAACCCAAGGTAATTCCTAGTTTCTCTGGGGTCAATTACTCCGTCGTCCCAGCCTTCCGAGGAGGAATACCAAGCGGTTGATTTTTTAGAAGCATCATCAATCATTGCCAGCTTTTCGGCTTTTAGTTTTTTCTCATCAAGTGATTTGCCCATTGATTTGGCAGATTGTTTTTTGACGATTTCCATAACACCTGCTAATTGCTCCGCACCCATAACACTAACCTTGGCATTCGGATAAGTAAATAAAAATCGAGGTTCGAAAGATCTTCCGCTCATTCCGTAATTTCCTGCGCCGTAGGAAGAGCCAACCATGAGACTGATGTGGGGAACTTCACTTCCCGAAACGGCATGAATGAGTTTGGCACCGTTTTTAATAATGCCGCCCTCTTCATAGTTTTTGCCTACCATAAATCCGGTAGTGTTATGAATAAAAATAAGAGGAATGTTGTTTTTGTTGGATAGTTGTATGAATTGAGCTCCTTTGTTGGCGGACTCAGAAAAAATCACTCCATTGTTAGCGACAATGCCTATTGGATACCCGTGAATTTTTGCCCAACCAGTTACCAGTGTAGTTCCGTATTCGGGTTTGAATTCGGAAAATTCAGAACCGTCAGTAATACGAGCAATCAATTCTCTAACATCAAAAGGTGTTTTGGGGTTTGCAGGAACTATGCCCATGATTTCTTCTTGAGAAAATTTGGGCGATTGAATGGGGCTATCAGGAATTAAATGCGGTTGAGAGGTGTTGATAACTTCCATGATTTCACGAACAATTCGTATTCCATCGCGTTCATCTTCTGCCAAATAATCGGAAACGCCAGACACGCGACTGTGCATTTCAGCTCCTCCCAATTCTTCAGCACTTGACACTTCATTAGTTGCCATTTTTACTAGAGGCGGTCCCGCCAAAAATACTTTAGCGGCTTGTTTTTGGAAAATAGAAAAGTCAGACATTCCAGGCACATAAGCGCCTCCTGCGGTAGCATTTCCGAACACAACCGATAGGGTAGGGAGCCCGGCTTTGGATCTTCTAGAAATTTCTCGAAACGACGCTCCAGCATTATTGAAAACGCGATCTTGATCGGGAAGATTTACACCTCCACTTTCAACCAAATTGATAGTGGGAAGTTTGTTTTCGATAGTGATTTCTGCTATTCGAATTCCTTTTTCACTGGTAGCGAAGTCAATAGCACCTCCTTTTCGAGATCCTACGTTGGAGTTGATCATACATAGTTTTCCAGCCACTAGCCCAATTCCAGACACATTGGTTCCTCCAGCCCCAAAGCCTTCTTTGTTTTCGAGGCCTATTAATGGAAGCAATTCCATGAAAGGACTGTCTTTGTCCAAAACCAACTCGATTCGTTCTCTTGCTAAGAGTTTATTTCTTTTTCGGGCACGTTCAACCTGTATTTCATTTCCTTGTTCCCTACTGGCTTGGAGATGGTTGTGTAATTGCTCAACAAACAATTTCATTTGTTTGGCATTGTCTTTAAATGAGCTGCTTTTTGGGTCAATATTAGATTTCAATGCCTTCATAAAATTTCTGTTTCTGCTTTTTCAAAATGTTTTTCAGGTCAATTCTCAAAGTTAATCTTATTGTTTCGATTCCTAAAAAATTGATTTTTATAAGTGTACATTTTTATAAAACTTCAAAATTCCTACAATCATAATGTGGGGACTAAAACGGATGTTATTAAGAATATAAGGTGTAAATTTATGAAATCTGTGTGTGTTTTCAGTGTTTTTCAAAAATTGTTTGTTTTAAAAGATTAGTATCATAAAACTTCTGAAATAATTGTTTTGTTTGTGTGATTCATTTTTCAAACAGTGGGTTTATGAAAACAGCTGTTTTTTTGATGGAGATATTTGAAATTTCAGTTTTTCGACTGATTGATTTAAATGTGATTATGTTAATTCGACATAATCAGTTAGTTAACTATTTTGATGGGTCTAATTTTTTCCTTACATTTTAAAATTATTTAAATATTAATAATACATGAAAAAATTAACATTATTTTCAATTTTTTTACTCCTTCTTTCATGCGAAGATGAACCAATTTTGGACACCATTTTAGAAACTAACGTCCCCGACCCGGTTGAAATTGTTGATTTGAGTTCATTAGCAATCCAGCAAATCACTTTTGAATCTTCTAAAAACAGTAGTTTGGAAGAAGATATTTTTTTAGAATTTGATGGTAAAAATACTTTTAGAGGATTGGCTCCCAAAGAGGCTAGTATTGACAATTTGATTCCAACTTTTGTTTTGGAGGATCCTGAGGGTGTTGTTTTTATGGATAATGAAGCTGTAGAAAGTGGAGTAACAGTCAAAGATTTTAGCAAGGAGGTTGTTGTGAAAACAACTGGTTCGGACGAAAGATCTTCTTCGGTTTACCTGATTCGTTTGGCTTTTGATACCGGACTTCCAGTTCTTCATGTTCATGTTGAAGGTGGTCAAGAGATTTTTTATCCCGATGAAAAAGATAAATTTTATTACAACGCCAATCTATCGCTCTACGGAGGATTGAATTTTGATGATATTGAGTCAACTGAAATAAAAATCAGGGGTCGAGGGAATTCTACTTGGTATTATGGAAGTGGCTTGGGCAAAAAACCGTATCAAATTGAGTTTTTAGAACAACAGGAAGTTTTGGGTATGCCTAGCGATCGAAGATGGGTGTTGTTGGCCGAAAATTCTGATAAATCACTGATTCGAAATAATATTGCTTTTTACATGAGTAGTTTGAGTCATCTAGAATATACGCCCAAAGGAAAATATGTTGATTTGTATTTCAACGGTTCGCCTATGGGGACTTACTTGTTGGCGCAAAAGGCAGAGGTTACTAACAATCGACTGGATATTGGTCCAACAGGCTATTTGCTTGAGATGACTCAAGGAGGCAGACTTAAGGAAACTGACGTTAGGTACGAAAGCTCAATAATGAAGGACTTGATAGGTGGCGCAGCTTATGACCTTGTCTTTACTGTCAAACACCCTTTAATTCAAAGTGGTGGAACAGAATATCAAGAATTAAAAAACCACTTGGATGCTTTTGAAACTGCTTTGTTTGGTCCTGATTTTAAAGACCCCGAAGTCGGGTATAGATCTTTTATAGATGTAGCTAGCTTTGTGGACTGGTATATAATTCAAGAAATCGCCAAAAGTGTTGATGCTAAATGGTATTCGAGTATATTTTTTAACTACGTTCCCGGTAAAAAAATTAAAATGGGTCCCCTTTGGGATTTTGATTTGTCATTTGGAAATTGCGAATATCCTGAGTGGAATTTTTATGATTCCTACGAGATTGAAGGGTATCACATCAAAAAAAATCCATGGTGGAATAGACTTTTTGAAGATCCATACTTTGAGAGTCTAGTAAAAAATAGATTTCAATATTTTAAAAGCCGTATGCCTGAGATTTTAGCAAAGATTGATGAATACGGTGAACATCTCGATGTATCCCAACAAAAAAACTATGAGTTGTGGGGAACACTTGGGCAATGGTTTTGGCCAAATCCAATATGGTTTGACACCTATCAAGAAGAAGTGGATCATCTAAAACAGTGGATCACTGACAGAGTGAACTGGCTAGATTCTGATTTGTAATCAACGATACAGTTCATGATAGCATCTATTAAACCCATTATTCAAAATATGCCTTCAATAGGTTTGAAGGAAATGGACTCGGTAGCTTTAATGAAGCGAATTGACACAAAGTTTATGATCCCTACAGATAAACTTTCTTCAATTTTGAATGCAGTTTTTGACCACTATCGAGTTTTGGAGATAGACAACAAAAGAATCATGTCCTATTCTTCTCAATATTTTGACACATCGGTTAAAGACTTTTATCACGATCATCATAATGGGAAAATTAACCGAATGAAGGTGCGCATCCGAAAGTATATGGATTCTAATTTAGCTTTCTTGGAAATAAAAAAGAAGGACGGGAAAGGATATACAACAAAATACAGAACTAGAATTGAAGATTTTGAGCACATCCTATCATTGAAATCCAATGCTTTTATTGAAAAAGCAACTTCAAAAGTACTTACATTAGAGCATTCGATATTCAATGATTTTAGGCGAATTACCTTAGTAAATAATGATTTGAATGAAAGAGTTACCATTGATTTTAATCTTTCGTTTACCAAAGACCAGGAAGTAAAGTCTCTTGATAAAATTATCATAGTAGAAGTAAAACAAGAGGGTGTCAATAGAAATTCTCCAATTATCCAGGCTTTGCGAAATAGCAGAGAATACCCTTTCAGTATTAGTAAATACTGCATAGGAGTATTACAACATTTTCAAGATGTCAAATACAATCGATTCAAAAAAAAACTTTTAACAATTAAAAAAATATCAGCTTGATGGACTTTTATGGAATTCCTTTGTTTGATGAAGATTTTTTCAAAATGATTTTTCGTTTTGGAATCAACATCTTTTTCCTAACGATCATTATCCTTTTTTTGTATTATAAAAATTCCAAGAGCAAGGAATATTTTTTTACATACTACATGATTAGTATAATTGTGTTTTTTATATGTTTTACATTAAAAAAGTTTGAGCTCGATCTGGGGATGGCTTTGGGTTTATTTGCCATTTTTGGAATTATTAGATATCGAACCAATCCTATCCAAATTAAGGAAATGACCTATTTGTTTGTTGTAATAGGAGTGTCTGTGATTAATGCGTTGGCCAACAAAAAAATGAGCCTTGCAGAGCTTTTTGCTGCCAATGCAATTATTGTTTTTACTTTGTATGCTGCAGAGTGGTTTTGGTCCTTAAACCATCAGGTTTCTAAAAAGATTACCTACGAAGTCATCGAAAATATAAAACCCGAAAACAGACATTTGTTAATTGAGGATTTGGAAAATAGAACAGGTCTTCATATTAAAAAAATTGAAATAGGATCGGTTGATTTTTTAAGAGATACTGTTAATGTTATAATTTATTATAATGACAAAGTATAAGTTTTTTTGTTGCCCAGGATACTATTGTTTAGTCTTGGGGCTTTTGTTTGGTTCAAATATTTTAGCTCAAGAAATCAAAACCGTGCAAGATTTTGAAACTTGGTCTTCGGTAGGGCTTCAATACAAGCCCGTTGATCGATTGAACATTGAACTTGAAGAGCAAGTTCGGTTGAAAAACAACAGCCAGACATTGGATGAGTATTTCACTCAGCTAAGCCTGTCATATGAATTATCAAACCACTTTGAACTTTCTGGGGCCTATCGTTGGATTACAATGAGTAAAAAAGAAGATGGGGTTTCTGTCAATGAAAGCGCTGATCGATATCATTTGGGTGTTGTATACAAGCATGACATTAAAAGAGCCACTTTTGCCTATCGATTGCGATATCAAAACAAATCTTTTTCGGACTCTGATTCCTCTAACAAACACTTTGTGCGGTTTAAAACTCGAGTTAAGTACAATATAAAAAACTGGAAATTAGATCCCATTGCTTCTGCAGAATTGTTTCGTGAAATTGGAGGCGAATTCAGAAATTTTCGAATGACACTTGCAACAGATTACAGAATTAAAAACATCGGGAAAATCAAAGTTTTTTATAGGTTTATCAAAGAATTGAACCAATCCAACCCCAAGTCAACAAGTATTGTAGGACTATCTTTTATTCACAAATTAAATTTTTAAAATCGTGATATTACAAATCAAAAATACCGCTTTAGTTGGAATATTATTTCTCTTTATAACTGCTTGCCAAAAAGAGGAATTGGTAAGCCCGACCAAGGATTGGAGAGAAAACACGCATTCTAATTTGGTTGAACGCAATTATGAAAAAGTATTTGACCAAACGCGAGTCAATCGGATTGACATTGTATTAACCGAATCCGAATTTTCGGATATGCAAGCCAATTTTGGCGCTTTGGCATCTAGTAATGATACGCAGACCAATCCGGACTATTTTTCTTGCGATTTCTTTTTTAATGGCATTCAATGGTATGACGTAGGCGTTCGCTATAAAGGGAATAGCAGTTCTTTCGAATCATTCAAGACGGGTAATGGAAAATTACCCTTCAAATTGGATTTTGACGAATTTGAAGACACTAATACTGATATTGAAGATCAGCGATTTTTTGGGTTTGGTCAACTTTCACTTCATCCCAATTTTAATGACAATTCTCAACTTAGAGAAAAACTAGCATTGGATCTCTATCGAGATTTTGGTGTTCCTGCTTCTATGACTTCTTTTTATGAAGTATATGTTGATAAAGGCAATGGAACTCCCGTTTATTTTGGGTTGTATACCCTTGTAGAGGATTTTACTCCCGATCTTCTAGAACGTCAGTTTTTGACCAATTCGGGCAATAGTTACGAAGCTCAAAATGGAGGATCTAAATTTTATCCAGACCAATTTGAGTTGAGTGATTTTATTCCCAAAACAAACCAAACGACTACATTGAATGAAGATATTCAAGAGTTGTTTGATGTGGTAAACTCCTCGCTACGAACCACCGATCCAGAGCAATGGAAACAGTCTTTAGAAAGTGTTTTTGATGTTGAAGGATTTTTAAAATATTTAGCAGTTAACAATTCGATTCAAAATTGGGATACTTATGGCAATAAGAGAGGAAATTACTATTTGTACCATGATCCCGCCGATGGTTTATTGAAATGGGTTGTGCGAGCTGCTAATGAAGCCTTTAAGTCGGAGGGTAATGAAGCACCTGTTTCATTGTCCATGTTGGAAGTAACTACGGATTGGCCTCTTATTAATTATCTGATTCGAATTCCGGAATACGAGTCTTCTTACAAAGGATACCTCTCTAGTTTTTCCAATACTATTTTTACGGCTACTAAAATGGACAAGCTTTATAACAAATACCAACAATTTGTAACTCCATCCTCAACCAATGAATCCTCTAATTATTCTCATATTGATGGAGGCACATCTGCGTTGGAATCGGAATTTGTTGCTTTAAAAGCGCACACCTATCAACGTTTATCCGAGATAGAAGCTTACCTCGACTAATTGAGGAGGTATTGTTAATTCCTGTTTTGTTTGATTTAGACACTGTGCATTAAAAACACTATAACGAAATAGTGCTATATTACAGCATGAATCTAAGTTATTGGGAACGAACTGAAATGCTTGACTACGATTTGGTTGTTGTAGGCGGTGGAATTGTTGGTTACTTTACTGCGATTTATTATGCGCAGCGTTATCCCAATGCACGAATAGTTATTGTCGAAAGAGGCTTATTTTCTTCAGGGGCTAGCACTAAGAATGCTGGATTTTCGTGTATTGGATCCCTTTCGGAATTAGAAGACGACCTCTCTCAAATGACCCCTGATGCATTGGTAGATTTGGTTCTTAAACGCTATGAAGGGCTGCAAGAATTACAAGCTGTATTGGGTGCTAAAAATATTGATTATCAAGAAGTAGGTGGGTATGAACTTTTTTTTGAATCTCCTGACATAGATAAAATTACTTATTTCAACGACCTTCTTGAGAAGGCTTTGCAATCCAGGCCTTTTGAAGAATCCAATGAAAAATTAAAAGATTTTGGCTTTTCTAATCAAATAAAAGGACTGATTAAAAACAATTTGGAAGGAACTGTTAATACCGGTAAACTCATGGTGAGCTTACATAAAAAAGCAGCTTCTCTTGGAGTACAAACGCTAACGCTTGCAAATGTGCTTTGTGTTGAGGAAAACAGAAATTATGTAAAGGTTGCCATAGGAAAAAACAACCCTGAGTACATACTCAAAGCCCAGCAAGTAGCTTTGTGTACCAATGCTTTTTCGAAGCAGTTTTGTCCCGATATTGAATTAAATCCTGGACGAGGATTGGTGATGATTAGCAAGCCCATTACTGGGAGTTGTATTAAGGGATCTTTTCATTACAACAGCGGATATAATTATTTTCGATTCATCAACGGACGATTGTTGTTGGGTGGTGGGCGCCATCTTGATAAAGAAGGCGAGACAACCACCGAGTTTGGAGTTAATGAAAAATTAAGAAAACAACTTTTACAGGATGCCAACCATTTGATTGTTCCAAACCAGAAGATAGAATTGGATTATGTGTGGTCGGGTATTATGGCTTTTGGTAATCAAAAAAACCCCCTAATACAAAAAGTTTCTGATCGTGTTGTGGTAGGAATTCGACTGGGAGGAATGGGAGTTGCCATCGGTTGTATGGTTGCTCGTGAAATGATTAAAAAGTTTTTTTAGCTTTTGATTTAATAAAAGAAAAATTCATTTCTTTTTATAAAACAAATTTTATTATTAATTGACAGTAAGCAGATTATTTTTTCCTGCAACAACGCATTGCCTCTCCTTTTGCTTCAATTGTCTTATAATTTTCCTCAAATGTTTTACTAAGGGTTTTCTACATATTCTAATTTTACATACTACCAAAAAACATTTTATATGAAAAAAATAATATTTTTATTATTATTAACTCCCTATATATTGCTTTCCCAAGGTAAAGTAGTAAAAGGACTTGTTGTTGATAACACAAACCAACCGATGCCTGGAGCTACAGTTCAAATTAAGGGTTCAACCTCTTTGGGAGCTATTACAGACTTTGACGGTAACTTTTCAATTTTGTTAGATTCTAAAGATGCTAAAGTACTTGTAGTGTCTTTTATAGGTTTTCTATCGGAGGAAGTTGACATTGCCAATCAAAATTTTGTAAGCGTTACATTAAGTCCAGACGTTTCTGAGTTAGACGAAGTTGTTGTAGTCGGTTACGGAACGCAACGAAAAAGTGACTTGACAGGAGCTATCTCTTCGGTGAGGGTCGAAGAAACCATTGCACGTCAGTCCACTACTGTTGATCAACTGTTGCAAGGGCGCGCTGCTGGAGTTCGAGTCATACAAAATGGAACTCCCGGTTCAGGAATTAGCATTCGTATTCGTGGAGCTAGTAGTTTGCGAGGAAACAATGAGCCTTTGTATGTGGTTGATGGTGTGATCATTTCATCAGCAGGAGAAGATGCAGCCCTAGCTGATTCGGATGGCAATGCCATTCAAGAAAGCCAGAACGGTCTGAACGGAATTAATCCAAGAGATATTGATAAAATAGAGGTCTTAAAGGATGCTTCAGCTACGGCTATTTATGGATCTAGAGGAGCAAACGGTGTTATTTTAATTACCACCAAAAAGGGCTTTGCTGGTAAAATGAAAATCAACGGATATGTCAATACCTCAATATCGCAAGTAAACAAAACATTCGAAGTTCTTAATGGAACTGATTTTGCTCGTTTTCAAAATGAGCGATTAATCAATAATAACAACGGAGCCAACTATCAAATAGTTGGAGACTTGGTTTATCAGTTTGAAGAAGATGGTGAAGGTAACACCGTAGTAAACCCATTTCCTTTAACCCAATACAACTGGCAAGATGAAATTTATAAATTGGGAGTTAGCAATAACGTTGGTGCTTCTTTTAGTGGCGGTTCCGAGAATGGCAACTATTTTGTTTCGATGGGCGCTAACAATCAGGGAGGAATCGTAGATAATTCCCTGTTTCAAAGCGGAGATATTCGTATTAACTTGAACCAACAATTGTCATCAAAACTCAATTTACAAGCCCGTGTTAGTGGGTTTGTATCTAAAGGAGAATTTGCTCAAGATGGAGATCGAACCAGCGGCCAGCGAAGTTTTATATCCAACGTTTTAGGTTTTCAACCTTTGGTAGGAAATGACGGTCAAGGAGTTGATAATGATTTGGGGCTATCGAATCCACTTTCTTGGGTTAATGACTTCGAAGATATTTCCCGAGAATCTCGCTACTTTGCTAATGTAGCTCTTACTTATGATTTACCTGTAGAAGGGTTGAAGTACAAACTACAAGCAGGGGGAAATATAAGAAACAAAGAAAGAAGAAGATTTTACGGAGTTACTACTTTTCAAGGAAGCTCTGCCAATGGTGTACTTGCCGTATCTGATTTTACTTCTCAATCCTATCAAATTAATAATTTATTACAATTCAACAGAAACTTCAATAGAAAGCATCGCGTTAATGCTGTATTGGGAATTACCTATGATGTTAGAAACTCTGAAAACGATTTGTATGAGCTTGGAAACTTTTCTACGTTACAATTTCGTGGAGATCAACCTCAATATGCGCAAGACGTAAGGTCACCCAACAAAACAGTTTTTCAAAAAACACAATTACTTTCTTATTTAGGACGTGTTAATTATTCGTTCAATAACAAATATATCTTCACAGGAAGTTTTCGAGTAGATGGATCTTCAAAATTTTTAGGAGACAACAAATACAGTTTCTTTCCTTCTATGTCAGTAGCTTGGCGTTTGTCAAACGAAGACCTCTTTAGTTCTATTGATGCCATCAATGAACTTAAATTGAGAGTAGGTTGGGGTCAAATTGGAAATCAAGCCATCTCTGCTTTTCAAACTGCTGAAAACTTTGGGGCTTATCTATACAGCAATACCTCCAATGAAAATATTGTATCATTTTCTCGAAATAATATTGCAAATCCTGATTTGAAATGGGAAACTACCGAACAGTACAATGCAGGTCTAGACTTTGGATTTTTTAATAATCGTATTTCAGGAAGTTTTGAAGTCTATAGAAAAGAAACCAATGATTTACTTCAAGCCTTGAACCTTCCCGGGTCTACCGGATTCTCTACTTTGCTAATAAACAGAGGAAGCGTAAGTAACGAAGGGATAGAGTTATCATTGTCTGCCCAATTGGTTAATACAAATGATTTTTCTATTGATTTTGGAGGAAATATTTCATTCAACAGAAGTGAAATTTTGGATCTAGGAATTCCTGATGCCGATATAATAATGGATGGTGAAATGACACAAAGATCTTACTATTTGGGTCAAAATGTTTCTTCAGGAACCTACTTTAGATCTCCTGCAAATATTTTTATTAAAGGAGAAGAAATAGGACTTTTTTATGGGTATGAAACGGATGGAATATATCAAGAAGGCGATGACATTTCTGTTGCTAACTTTCAAGCGGGTGATGTAAGAATTATAGATCAACTTACTGTGGATTCTGATGGAGATGGTATAGCTGATTCGGGAGATGGTGTTATTGATAACAACGACCGAACCATTATTGGAAATCCTAACCCTGACTTTATTTTTGGTATGAATCTCAACATGAGCTACAAACGATTTAATTTAAGTGCGTTGTTTAATGGTTCTTACGGAAACGATATTGCCAATGGAAATTTATTGCGATTAGCCTATGCTGAGGGAACCGGTAGAAACGTGTATGCAGCCGCATATCACAATGCATGGAGACCGGATGCACCCTCTGAAACCTACCCAAGGATTGGATACAACAAAAATAATCAGGCTACAAGTATCAATGATCGAATCATTGAGGACGGAAGCTATTTGCGGTTGAGCAATCTTACTTTGGGGTATGATGTAGATGTTACAGGTGTTTTTGATTCATGCAACATTTACGTGTCAGGAATCAATCTGTTTACGCTAACTGACTACAGTGGATACAACCCCGAAGTAACTAATTTTTTAAATAATGGAAATATTATTGGTGTTGATTGGAACGGACTCCCCAATGTTCGCACCTATCTTTTAGGTATCAATATCAACTTTTAAAATCACGAAACATGAAAAAAATTAATATTATACTTTTTACGGTCGTTATTTCTCTTTTAGGTGCATGTGGCATTGAAGAAGACAATCCGAACCTTACTAAAGAAGACGCTTTTGTTTCCTTTGATAGTTACAAAAGAAACATAGATGGTGTATACTCTAATATGATAGATTGGGGATATATGGGAAATCAGTATTATTTTATTACAGGTTTAGGATCGGGTTTTGGATGGTCCAAACGAGGAGGTAACAACAACAAATCTTTTGACAATTTAACATTGTGCTCTCTCAAACCATCCAACTCTAGCACTTATGTTGAAAACACTTGGATTCAAATGTATTCAACAATTAGTAAAACCAATGATATTATTGCTTTTTCTCCTCCTTTTGAGTCGGCTTCATCCAGTGAAGAAATGGGTATCAATTCAATTATCGGAGAAGCCTATTTTTTGAGAGCCTATAATTACTTTAATTTGGTTCGTTTATGGGGTCAAGTTCCACTTCGAACAGAGCCTGCGATTAACTCCACAGTTCATCAGCCAAAATCCTCCGAAAAAGCAATTTATGATCAGATAATTTTGGACGCCAATCAAGCACTGCTTTTGATGAGTGAATCGCCCATTAGTGGCTATCCTGCAAAGTATGCAGCCGATATGCTTTTGGCTAAAGTATATATGACCCTTGCTACTGCAGAGGCCTCTCTTCAAGATCCTGCGTTAGACTATTGGCAATTGGCATACGACCACGCCATAAAGGTGCATGGTAATTACACACTTTTACCAAATTACGACGATTTGTTTGCAGAAGACTCTAATGATGCAAATTCAGAATCCATTTTTGAATTACAAGTTGCCGTTGGAGCTTCTACCGATCACGTCCGGTCATTTACGGCGTCTAATTATACCAAAGCCAACACTTTTGGAAATATTAGAATCAATGCCGACGTGTATGATATACACAACAGTACGTATCCCGCAGATCAAAGAATTACATCCACTTTTCTAACTAATTATACCCAACAACACAATGGTAAAACCTATAATTCGTATCCTAATGTTACTAACAGAACAAACTGGAATGGATTTCCTTATCCGCTCAAGTTAGGATCAAAGAATCCTGATAACAGAATTCGCGAGGGCAATCAAAATGTAATTATCTATAGGTATGCAGATTTACTTATCATGTTGGCTGAAATTTCAAACGAACTCCAAAATGGAGAGGCCGCAGGGTATGTTCAAGAAGTCCTAGACCGAGTTGGAATTACAACTCCATTGGCAGCCTATACAAGCGGAGATCAAGATGCCTTTCGAAATGCAATCATGAAAGAATATCAATTTGAGTTGTTGATGGAAGGTCATGATTGGTTTAACAACAGAAGAAGAGGTTACGATTATTTTCTAAACAATGTCATTATACCTCACAATACATCTTCAACCTTTAAGGGAAGTATTGATGTAACTCACGAAACTAGCGAAGCTATTGTTATGAAACTACCCATACCAGCTTCTGAAATTAACTATAACGAAGAAATAGAAAACTAATGATGAAATCAACATACACAAAAAAAATTGTATTGCTCATTGCTGTTTTACTTGCATTTGGAGCATGTGAAGAACGCATCGATTTAGACTATTCAAAATACGAACAACCTGTATTAGTTGACAACGACGGATCGATAGTTTATCAAGACGTAACAAGTTACCCCGTAAAGGAAAAAATTTCTAGTGATGCGCCAACCTACGAAATTGTAGGTTCCTATCAGTTTTTAGAGCCAGAAATTGCAGCTCCCACAGGAAGTACAGCAGTTAATTCAATGTGGACAATAGAACCCAAAACAGGCGTGATTACCTATGATAATAAAAATCAAAATTTATCACCTGGAGAGTATGTAATATCTGTCAAAGTTGCCAATTCCAATGGAGTTGCTGTTCACTCTGACTTGTTGTCATTTAACATTGACGAAGTTCCTATCACGCTTCAAGTGGATAATTCAGAGAAATCTGCAGGAATTTTCGAACAAGGAGCCATGGCTACTGTATCCTATACAGATACTTCAGGAGGATTGATTAGTTCGGTTTCTTATGCATTATCTTCAAACACTCCAAGTGGATTTTCCATTGACGCAGCATCAGGAGTTATAAGCAAAGTTAACGGAGCCTTGTCGGGTGAAAACAAAATTTCGGTAGTTGCCACTACCAACTTGGGAATCATCACTTTTAACAATGTTCTGACAGTAACAGTTGGAGCCCCTCCAACCGTTGAACTCCTTCAGCAAGACGGAACAACTTCTCTGCAACAGCTAACGCTTTCCTCTAATACGGCCTATGTTTCTGCGGCTCCTAATTTAGTAGGTATGACTGCAGCTTCTTGGGAAGCTCTCCTGCCTGATTCGCTTTCCGATTACTCAACTTCTATTTCTATTGACAACGATGGGAAAATTACCATTCTAGCAAATGCAAATCTTCCGTTAGGGACCTATTTGATGGGGGCCAAAGCCACCAATGCATCGGGTAATACATACGATTTTAACGATATTCTTACTCTGAAAGTAGAAGAACGTTGGGAGACTACTCCTGTTTATTATCAAAATTTTGACTTGGCTGCCGATGCTGTTGATCCAAATATTTTTGATTCTAGTTTATCCGCTTACAGACTTAATGGTTCTGTTCAAAATCATTTGGTAGCTTTCATATCTGCCAAAAATGTAAGAGTTGCAAGAGTTACTCAAGCTGGTGGTGAAACAACAAAAGCCATTGAATCTGCATTAGTACTTGCTCTTGCTGTAGATTCAGACTGGAAGAAACTTCGCGTATCCTTTAATGAAGCTTTTGGATATGGAGATAACCGATTGGGTTGGTACGAAAGATATGTACATACAGGAACAAGTATCACTGATTTAGAGTCAGGTGTTTTTACTGAAGCCAATTGGAACACCCTAATGGCTTCTGATGATACCGATTGGTCTTCAATTTCACTATGGGGCGGACTCAACGGAGACAGTACACTCAATAGCGTTCCAGCAAAATCTTTTGATGTTCCTCTTGGTGCTACCAATATGTATGTGAATTGGAGGGTAGTGAAAACAGGAACTGCTACTGGGGGTGCCAATTTTATGGTTGACGAAATCAAAGTTGAGGTTTCCACTGCCTTTACTGCCGAAGAACAATAATATTGAACACTAATTTAAATTATTTCTTATGAAACATTTTTACACATTTTTTCTAACTTTGATTTTGACCGCTTACTTTGGTCATGCTCAAAATTTAATTACAAACTCTACATTTACTGATGCTACTAATTGGACAGTAGTTAATACTACAGGTAGTATTAAATCCCCCGCTGATTCCCATACAGCTGATGGGTCAAGTTCTTTTGAACTCATCGCTCAGAATGGTAATTACAACGGGCAAATCAAACATGATCAAGTAGGCGCTTCGAAATTAGAAGCGGGAAATTATATGATGAGCTATTGGGTTAAGGGTCCTGTAGGGTCAAGAAGTAAATTGCAGGTATATCAAGGAGCGGCAATCAATTCTGACGTTCATATTTCAGCTACAGCCGATTGGGAGCAAGTAACACATTCCTTTACGCTCACAAAAACTGGAGCTCAACCCAAAGTTTTTAACTCAAAAAATGACGGTACAACGGTTATTTTAATAGATGATGTTGTTTTTAAACGGGTCACTACCGAAGCTCTAGCCTCATTGGATTTTGCTACTGGCTGGTATCCTGTAAATGCAACTGCATCCGTTTCAGGCACTACTCACACCCTGAATTTGAATGCAGGAACTCCCAAACTAAAACTGTATGATCATTATGTAGATGCAGACACTAATAAATTCATCAAAATAGACTTGAAAAACAATTCAACCAATACAGGACTTCAAATTTCATATCTCGGATCCGATGGCAATACAAAATATAATACGCAAACAATTACTGCTAGTGACACCTCTGTGAAAACTTACGAATTTGATATGACCAACGCCGCCTGGACTGGAAATATTGAAGACATCAACATAATCATTAAAAAAAGAAAAGCAGATGATACTGGATGGACAACTGTTAATGCTACATCTGGAGAAACTGTAGACTTTAGTGCTATCACTATTTCTGCTGCATCAACATTGACAACACAAGATTTTGAAAAAGCTTCAATTTCAATTTATCCCAATCCTGTTTCGAGTGAATTATCCATTGTTTCTGACATGAAAGTAGAAAGTGTAAAAGTTTTAGATCTTATGGGAAGAACGGTACTTTCAAAAATTCAGATGGTTGCTCCAGTTTTGAATGTAGGTGGACTTCAAAAAGGAGTTTACATGATTGAACTAAGCAACGAAAATGGTAAAAGTCAAACCAAAAAATTCATTAAAAAATAACAATATTTATGAAATTATTAAATAAGATTACGCTCATCGGATTCTTTTTTTGTTCCATGCTTGCTTTTGGGCAAGAGCCTACTAAATGGCAGTCCAATAGGGCAAATGCCATGGCTAGTCAAGCCGCAGAGGAAAATGGTTTGAGTGAAGAAGACCGCAGTTTTGTTTATGATTTGTTTGTAAATCAAGTTATGAGCAACCAAAACAACACCAAAGGACTTTCTGCTGCTGAAAAAAAAGGGGTTTACCAAAAAAAGAATAAAGAAACCACCGCAGCATTAGTAGAAAAATTTGGAAACAAAAAAGCCAGAGCTATTATGAACTCTGCTCAAAATTCTCGAAAGAAAGCGGACGCTAATTAAGCGGGATTTCTAGGATGCATCAATTCAGATATAGCCTGATATTTATTTTTATATCGGGCTATTTTTTTGGACAATCCACTCCTCAGCAAATGATTAATGCTATGGGAAGAGGAATCAATTTGGGAAATGTACTCCAGGCTCCTGTTGAGGGGAACTGGTCATCGCCTGCAACAGAACAATACTTTATTGATGTTGCGAACGCTGGTTTTACCAATGTCCGTATTGGGATGGACTTTTTCGGAAATCGTACCCCCGAAACAACCACTCAGTATTCGCCCCTTAACGATGGCACTAGCTATTCGGGATCTTCTTCTGATTACAACATAAATACTTCTTATTTGAACCGAATTCAAACAGTACTTGATTGGGCTTTGAATCAAAATCTTATTGTGATTTTGGATTTTCACGGAGCGGATCTTAAAAACGAATTCTTATATACTTTCGATAACCAAAAAATTCAATATACACATCCCAACTCCGCCAGACGAATGGCTGATTTGGATAAATTTTATTCGATTTGGTCTCAAATTGCCGATCGTTTTAAAAATTATTCTGATAATTTACTTTTTGAAGTTCTTAACGAACCTTATTTTGAAGTTTCTGATACTGAAATGAACACAATCAATCAGCAAGTTATCGATATTATTCGTTTGAGCGGTGGGAACAACAGCTCACGTAAGATTATCATTACAGGCGGAACTCAAAATTCTTTTCGCGCTCCTACAACCATTGCCCCTAGTATATTACAAAACGATTCTTATTTAATAGCTACGTTTCATTATTACCGCCCGTTTTCGTTTACCAAATCAAGTTCGGAAGGAAATGCTGATTCCAATTGGGGCTCTATTGCTGATAAAAACACAGTTGCCGATGAATTTCAATCAGTAGTGGATTGGGCCAATGGGTTTTCTCCTCCAGTGGCTGTTTATTTGGGAGAATTTGGAGCAGATAATTCGCTCGGTTATTCCTATGAAACCGGCAATCTAAGACAAATCAGCACCAATACTACTGGCTTTTCAGATGGGGGTCCCGACAACAGCTCACGAATTAATTACCACCAATTTATTTCGGAATTAGCCATAGCCAATGGCTTTGCCTTTTCTGTTTGGGATGCAGGGAATGAGTCTTCCAAAACGCTCCATTTAAGAAACGATGATCCTGCTAACATTTCTTACGATTTCGATTATTTTACCTTAAACAGTTACTACGATACTTCTCAGAATATTCCAAGCACAGTAATGGACCAATGTATATGGGTTGACGATATTAAAGACGCTGTTTTGGGCTTACTAAAATCCTCCAATTGTAGTCAGTCCTCATGGATTTCTAACGCTGATTTCGAATGTGGAATCGATCAAGACTGGACAGTACAAACCGGTGGTACTGCAGTGGCAAGAAAACGCTATGGGGGTTGCCATTCCAGAACAGATTATGGATCTTTAAAAATTATTGTTGATTCCCCTGGTAATAGCTTCAACGAAGTGATTTTAAAAAATACATCCTACTCAATTACTACTTCCGATTTTGAGGGAAAGACAGCTAGTATTTCAATTTTTGCCAAAGCACTCTCGGGTGACTTTAATGCATCAGGCCAATCTTTTCGGATAATGGTAAAAAGAAATAATGGAGGCTCTGGAAATTTTTCAGCCTCAGAAGAATATGATTTGACAACCTCTTATCCGATCACCCCTTTTAGTTTTACGTACGACATTCCTCCAGCCACAAGTTCCCTAGAATTCCAAATACTTTGCGGCAGAGATAAAGGAACGTATGTCTTTGATGATATTCAGGTGCAACTGTCGCCAACTTTGTCAACACTAGAAAAGAGTCGTCCCTCAATCAAATTATTTCCAAACCCAACAAACCATTTCCTTTTTTGGGAGTCTAATGAAATTCAAGATTTTTCATTATTTTCACTAGAAGGAAAGTTATTGATTTTCAAAGAAAAACCTAATGACAAAATCGATGTTACACATCTTTCAGAGGGTGTTTATCTTACAAAAATTTCAGGAACTGAAAAACAGGTTTTTTTTCAAAAAATAATTATTAAAAATTAACTTTAGGTCTATTATGAGTTCAAAATTTACTTTGATAATTTCATCATGTTTTTTTATCATGATTTTTTCATTTCTTACGGCACAACAACCGCCTAATATTGTGTTTATAGCTGTTGATGATCTAAAACCCACCATAGGAAGCTATGGGGATGCGGTTGCCGTTACTCCCAATTTAGACTACCTATCCAGAAAATCAACCGTTTTTTTAAACGCACATACACAACAAGCTATTTGCAGTCCCTCTCGAGTGAGCTTACTTACAGGTAAACGCCCAGATTATACCAAGGTTTGGGATTTGAAAACTAAAATGAGAGATCAAAACCCAACGATTTTAACCATCCCTCAACACTTCAAACAAAACGGTTATAGGACTATTGGTGTTGGTAAAATATTCGATCCACGAGGTGTAGATTCAGGACTGGATAGGGTTTCATGGAGTCAGCCTTTTGCCAAAACAAATGACTTGGAATACCATCCTGATTATGGTTTTCCTGCATTGGGAAATTACCAAGATCCAAAAATTAAGGGGCAAGTTGCCAAAATACGAAACGGTACTGCGGGTAAAAAAATTAAGAACATGCACAAATTTATTACTTCTCAATACAAACCACCTGTGAGTTCGAGTGACGTTCCCGACGACGCATACACAGACGGAGCCATAGCTAAGTATGCGGTTTCCCAATTGGAGGTATTGAGAGAAAATAAAGAACAGCCTTTTTTCTTGGCGGTTGGCTTTAAAAAGCCTCACCTGCCATTTTCAGCCCCACAAAAATATTGGAATTTGTACCAACGCGATAAAATGCCTTTGGCTCCTTACCAAAAAAAATCCGCAAACAAAGTTGATATTGCCTATCACAGTGCTGGCGAAATTCAAAGTTATCTAGAACCTGGTAGATCCTATCCTGTGACTGAAGAAAAACTGCTAAATCTTGACGAAGATTTTCAAAGAGAATTGATTCACGGCTACTATGCGTGTGTTAGTTTTATTGATTTTCAAATAGGTAAAATCATCAACAAACTAAAGGAAACAGGTCTTGATAAAAATACCATCATTATTGTTTGGGGAGATCACGGTTGGCATTTGGGCGACCACAGTCTTTGGGCCAAACATTCTAATTTTGAACAAGCCACTCGTTCCCCATTAATCATTTACTCGCCAAGTTCCCAAAAACCCATTCAGGTTGTTTCTCCAACCGAGTTTGTGGATATATTCCCAACTTTGTGTGAATTGGCTGGAATTGAAACTCCCAATCAACTCGATGGAACCAGCTTGGCACCAATTATGAATCGGACTTTAGAGTCTGTAAAGGAAGTCGCTGTAAGTCAATACAATCGCGGGAAAATAATGGGATATAGCTTTCGAAGCACCCAATTTCGTTATACGGTTTGGTTAAAAGAAGGGGTGCTAAGTTCTCACCTTGTAAAAGAATCAGATATTATAGCCGAAGAGTTCTATGACTACAAAACGGATCCTTTGGAAACTCAAAATCTGATTAATGATGACCGTTATAACGATCAAACAAGAGCCCTAAAAAAATATGCGTTTGATTTTTTTAACCCCAAAAAAACTGCGGTATCCCCCACACCCTCAAAAGCAATTCAGATTCAAAAACCCATCAAAGAAATACTGGTTGACAAAGGGTATAATCCTCAACAAGTTTATATTGGTGCCACCCTCAATCACAGTCATTTGGGGACTGAAATCGAAAAATTATTTTTAAAAGATTTTACATATTCTACTCCTGAAAATTGTGCCAAGCAGTCACGTATTCATCCAAAACCGAACGTTTGGGATTGGAGTCAAATAGAAGATTATTTATCTTTTGCTAAAAAAAACAACATTACCCTTCGAATTCATGGTCCTATAAGTCCTCAAGCATCTCGTTGGGCCAAAGAGGACCATCGCACTCACAAGGAATTAAACACCAATATGGTCGAATATTTTACAGCACTTTGTAAAAAAATAAATGGTCATTCGGCCGTTAAATGGATGGATGTTGTGAATGAGACTATCACACCCGAGGGCGAGTGGTTTAATGAAAAACCTGGAACTACCCAATGGGAAAATCCTTGGGAGCAATTGGGTCATGATCAGGCTGGTTTTCCTCTTTATATTTCAAAAGCCTTTGAAATTGCTAACCAATACGCTCCTGACGTAAGTTTGGTTTTTAATCAACATGGAGGCATGGAACCCATAATGTGGGATCGTGTTAAAAAAACCATTTTATATTTGAAAGAAAATGGCTACAGAGTTGACGGTGTTGGATGGCAAGCCCACTTGAAAAGCAATCAACAGTTGGCTCTAGATGAACAGTCACTTCGCTACTTTTCCGAACTGATTGATTGGGCTCACCAAAACGACTTGGATTTTCACGTTACAGAAATTGATTATAAAATTCCCAGCGATAGCAGTGATAACCTTACTGAGCAATCCAATGCCTATTCGAACATCCTCAAAGTACTGTTGTCAAAAACAAAAACAGGCGTTGTTACATTCAACACATGGGGGCTTTTGGATGGCTTTGGAAGACATCATGATAGAAACCGATTTTTATACAACAAGCAAGGTAACCCCAAGCCTGCATATTATGGTTTAAAAAATACTTTAATGAATCCATTCGATTCTTTGGTATTGAAAAACAAAGCCTTTTGACCGAAAAACATCAAAAATTGATTCAAAAATACACACTCAATTTCCTATATAAATTAGTACTAAATTATTAATTAAAATGTACAATACAATTATTCAAGTTATCGCCCTCTTTGTTCTTTCAACTTATACAAATTCATACACACCGCTCTATTTGAACCCAAACGCTGCAACCGAAGATCGTGTAAAAGATTTAATGGATCGCATGACTTTGGAAGATAAAGTAGCCCAAATGTGTCAATATGTTGGTTTGGAACATATGAAAAAGGCAGAAAAAGAATTGAGTCCCGAAGAGCTTCTAGGAAACGACGCTCTAGGTTTTTATAAAGACCTACATAGTAACGATGTGGCTCAAATGATCGTGGATGGTAAAATTGGTTCTTTTTTACATGTATTGACTGCAGAAGAAGCAAATTATTTACAGTCTTTGGTGCAAAAATCCCGTCTAAAAATCCCATTATTAATAGGTATTGATGCAATTCATGGTAATGCGATGGTTGAAGGAGCTACTGTGTATCCTACGCCCATCAATATGGCAGCTACTTTTACGGATGAGTATGCTTACGACATAGCACGTCAGACAGCCAAAGAAATGAGAGCTACGGGATCGCATTGGGCATTTACGCCCAATATTGATGTGCTTCGTGACCCTCGTTGGGGTAGAGTCGGAGAGACTTTTGGTGAAGATCCCTTTTTGGTAGCAAATATGGGTGTAGAAATGATTCGAGGGTTTCAACAAAACAATTTTACAGGCACACAAAGTGTGATAGCTTGTGCCAAGCATTTGATAGCAGGAGGTGAGCCAATTAACGGCTTGAATGCTTCCCCTATGGATATTTCTGAACGTACACTTTTTGAGGTTCATTTACCACCCTACAAACGCGCTATTGAAGCAGGTGTTTTTTCAATCATGGCTGCTCACAATGAACTCAATGGAATTCCATGTCATATGCACAAAGGTTTAATGACGGATGTGTTAAGAAATCAATGGAATTTTGACGGATTTTATGTAAGCGATTGGATGGATATTGAGCGTATTGAAAAGCTTCATCATACCGCCGAGAATTTCAAGGAAGCCACCTTTCTTTCTGTCGATGCAGGGATGGATATGCATATGCACGGTCCTCTGTTTTTGGAAAATGTCGTTGAATTGGTTCATGAAGGGCGATTGTCTATAGATCGGGTTAATACGGCTTGTGAAAAAATATTGACGGCTAAATTTAATTTAGGTCTTTTTGAAAATACTATGGTTGATTTGGATCAAGTTGATGCAAAAATATTTACCGAAGAACATGTAGAATTGGCTCTGGAAGTAGCTCAAAAATCGATTACACTTCTTAAAAATAATGGAATTCTTCCCCTTTCAAAAAACACTCCTAAAAAGATTTTGGTTACGGGACCCAATGCAAACAATTCTACCATTCTTGGTGACTGGCATATGCCGCAACCCCAAGAAAATATTACGACTATCTATGAAGGAATCAAAGATTTGGCTCAGCCTTTGGGATTTGATGTTTCGTATTTTGACTCCGGTCAAAATTTAAGAAAAATTAAAAACAAGGATATTGAGGAAGCCGCAAACCGCTCAAAGGAAGCCGATTTGGTTGTTCTTGTTGTGGGCGAAAATTCATTGCGTTATAAATGGAATCAAAAAACGGCTGGCGAAAATATGGCGCGAGCTGACTTGCGATTGCCTGGAAAGCAATTGGATTTGGTGAAAGCTATATACCAGTCGGGAACACCAGTAGTTGTGGTTTTGGTTAACGGTCGTCCTATTTCAGAACCTTGGTTACAAGACAATATTCCTGCAATTGTTGAGGCATGGGAGCCAGGAAGTCTTGGAGGTCAGGCAGTTGCAGAAGTTCTTTTTGGTGATGTAAATCCTAGTGGAAAACTTCCTCTAACGGTTGCTCGTTCGGTAGGTCAATTGCAAATGATTTACAATCACAAACCTTCTCATTTTTTCCACAAATATGCTTTTGAAAAAAACAAGCCTTTGTATCCGTTTGGATTTGGTTTAAGTTATACTCAATTTGATATCAGTGAGCCCAAACTCAGTGCCCCTGTAATTAATGATTCGGAAACTATTATACTTTCAACAATCGTAACCAACATTGGATCGCATCAAGGAGAAGAAATTGTTCAACTGTATGTCCGAGATCGGGTCAGTTCTGTCACAAGACCCGTTAAAGAATTGAAAGGATATCAAAGAGTTTCTTTGGCTCCTGGAGCTTCAAAAAAAATAGAGTTTGTCATTACTCCCGAAATGTTAGCGTTTTATGATATTGACATGAATTATGTGGTAGAATCTGGAATGTTTGATCTTATGATTGGCAATTCTTCAGCCGATATAGATCTTAAAAAAATTGCTTTGGAAGTTGCAAATCAAATTAAATACTAATGAAAATCAATTATTCATCGTTATTATTGATTCTCTGTCTAGCGGCTCTACCGTTGTCTGCACAAACCTCAACTTCCAAAAAAAATGTGATTCTTTTTTTGATTGACGATTTACGTCCCATGCTTGGGGTTTATGGAAATTCATGGGTTCAAACTCCTCATATGGATGCGTTGGCTAAGAAATCGGTTCAGTTCAATAGAGCTTATTGCAATGTGCCAGTATGTGGAGCCTCTCGAGCTAGTATTTTGACTGGAATTCGTCCCACTCAAAATCGTTTTTTGAGTTACGATTCTCGTATAGATGAAAATGTACCTGATGTTGTGGTAACCATTCCTCAGTTGCTAAAGCAGCATGGCTATAAAACAATTAGTAATGGAAAAGTTTCTCATCACCCTTCGGATAGGGAATTGGATTGGGACGAGGTTTGGAACCCGGAAGTGACTGCTACATGGCGAGATTACGCAGATCCTACAAACCAATATGCAGAAAGAAACTCAAAAGTTGTTCCCGCTTTTGAATCTCCAGAAGTAAACGACACTGTCTATTTTGATGGGAAAACAGCCCAAAAAACCATTCGAGACATTAAAATTCAGAGCCAAACCACAGCCCCGTTTTTTATTGTTGCGGGGTTTAGAAAGCCTCACCTTCCGTTTAACGCACCAAAAAAATATTGGGATTTATACGACCCTTCTTCAGTTCCCTTTCCGTCAAATGATACGTTTCCAGCTTCAGCACCCGAAGTCGCCTCCAAATGGTACGAACTTCCTTTTTACGATGGGATTCAAAAAAACAAAGCGCCCTCATTAGAAATGAAAAGAAATCTTATTCATGGCTACGCTGCATGTGTTTCCTACGTTGATCAACAAGTAGGAGAGGTAATCGCTGCTATTGATGATCTTGGGTTGCGCGATGATACAGTAGTAATATTGATGAGTGATCATGGATATAGCTTGTCGGAACACAATCGTTGGGCCAAGCATTCTTTGTTTGAAATTGAATTGCAAGTTCCACTTTTGATCAATATTCCGCAAATCAGTGAAGGAAAAATTACGGATTCATTTGCTGAATTGGTTGATATTTTTCCTACCCTTTGCGATGTGCTTCAAATTCCTAAACCTTCTCATTTACAAGGAAACTCATTGATAAACGCCATGAATAACCCCCATGAAATGCATAAAAATTATGCAGTAGCGAGATGGAAAAGCGGAGAGACTCTGATCACAGAGCAATATTCTTATTCTGAATGGCAAAATAAAAATGGAAAAATAACAGGTCGTATGCTTTACGATCTTCAAAACGATCCTGGCGAAACAATAAACGTGTCCCAAAACGTAGAATATTCAAAATTAGTGGACAGTCTTAGCAATCGGATTTCAGCCATGTCATCACAATACAAAACCATTCAACAATGAAAATAAAATCAAGTATATTATTAATTTTATTTTATGTTGCCTCCTTTGGGTGTCATAAAATAGTTGCTCAAAACACATCAAAAAATCAACGCCCCAATATTGTTTTTATAATGTCAGACGATCACGCTGTAAGCGCTGTAAGTGCTTACCAAGATTGGCTTTCTGAAGTTGCACCTACCCCCAATATTGATAGAATTGCTAACCGTGGAATGCTAATGCACGCTACCTACAATACCAATAGTATTTGTGGACCTAGTAGGGCTGCAATTTTGACAGGTAAATACAGCCATGTGAATGGATTTTTCAAGAACGAAAAAGGAGGCGATTTTGATGGTAGCCAACAAACATTTCCTAAATTGTTTCAGAAGGCTGGGTATCAAACCGCAGTAATTGGTAAATGGCATTTGGGCACAGCCCCTACGGGTTTTGATTATTCCAAAGTAATGATCAATCATGGAGGTCAAGGAACTTATTTTGACCCTGTTTTTGTTGAAAACGGAAAAGATACTATAGTTGAAAGCTCAAGGCATTCCACCGCACAAGTGGCTCATGATGCCATGCAATGGCTTGCTAGTGATCGTGACACTTCCAAACCGTTTATGTTGATGTATCAATTCAAAGCACCCCACAGACCTTGGAGTCCGAATCCAAAATTTAACAAGTTGTTTGAAGAAGACCTTCCCCTTCACGAAACTTTTAATGACGATTACACAGGCAGACTAGCAGCTTCTCAAAACATGTTAGAAATTGAGAATCACATGAATCGCAAAGATTTAAAAGTTCTTCCACCAAAAGACTTAAAACCTTGGCAAATCCATAAGTACAATAAGGTAGGCAATCAAGGGGAGTTTTGGACGCCTCACGATACTCTTCAAGGAGCTGCCTTAAAATATTGGAAATACCAGCGCTATATCAAAGATTATTTGCGTTGTGTGGCGGGAGTCGATGAGGCTGTTGGACAAATGTTGGATTTTTTAGAACAAAACGGCTTGGATGAAAATACGATTGTAGTTTATACTTCCGATCAGGGTTTTTATTTGGGAGAACACGGATGGTTTGATAAACGCTGGATGTATGAGCCTTCTTTTCGTATGCCATTTATGATTCAATATCCTAAAAAAATTAAGCCCGGAATTGATAACGAGGATTTGCTTTTAAACATTGATTTTGCCCCCACATTACTCGATATGGCGGGAATACCTATTCCAGAAGATATGCAAGGAGAAAGCTTTAAGAAAGCTTTGTTGGGTAAAAAACACACCTCAAGAGATGCTATTTATTATCATTATTACGAATATCCATTTTGGCACAAAGTTCAGCCGCATTATGGAGTTAGTACGGGTAAATATAAATTGATCCACTTTTACTATGATATGGATCAGTGGGAATTGTATGATTTGGAAAATGACCCTCATGAAATGAATAATTTATATCCCAATGCTGCTTATAAAAAGGTTGTTCAGCACCTTCAACACAAAATTAATCAGCTCCAAAAGAAATACAAAGATGATATGAGCTTGGATGAAATGAGAGCAATGACCGATATGGTTATTGAACGAGTTTACAAAAACACTAGTAATTAAAAATTAAAATGAAATTAAAAATTTTTATCGCCCCAATTGCCTTTATAGGTTGTTTTTTCTACAGTGGTTATTCTCAATCAGAATCTACTGATAAGTTGCAAGTATTTATTTTGGCAGGACAATCCAATATGGACGGTCGAGGCGATGCAAGTCAGCTTACGTTTGAGGAAATTAATCAACTGGCTAAAGCAAAAGAGAATATACTTTTTGCCTACAATGGTTCTGCTCCCGCTCCTTTAGATGTTACGCAAATTAAGCAAGATTTTATCCGCAAGAAGTTTCGAGTTGACTCAATTTTTGGTCCCGAGCTTTTTTTTGGTATAGAAATGAGCAAACGTTTTCCTAACAAAAAGTTTTTATTTATCAAACGCTCCCAAGGAGGAACTTCACTTTATGGCTGTTGGAATCCAGATTGGTCTGTTGATAAAGCCACTCATGTTAATGAGCAAAACAAGCCAAAACTATTTTTTGAGATGCTTGATTTTACCGACTCTATTCTTTCGAATTATGATTCGGAAAGTTATGAATTGGCAGGAATGTTATGGGTTCAAGGAGAGTCAGATAGTGGACGTCCGTTGCCTAGTGATTCGTATGAAATGAACCTGACAAATCTAATACAGCAAGTTCGAAAACATTACAATAAAAATGACTTGCCTTTTTTGATGCTTCAAGTTTCAAGAGGAAAAGTAGCTCAAGCCATGAGATCAGTTTCATTGAAGCTTAATAGCGTTTCTTTTATTCCACAAAGTTATAATAATAAGGACTTTGACTTTCTTCCTCAATACGATTATATGTGGAATGGCAAACCTGCCGGGCATTATAATTATGAAGGAATGAAAAAAATTGGAAAGTTGTTTTTTGAAGAGTATACCAATACCTACCTCAACAATTAATTTTCCCCAATAGTTGATTTCATTTCTTTAGGAAGTATGTTGAAGTGATTTTTAAAACACTTTGTAAAATAAGAGGGAGAAGAGAATCCAACTTGATAACAAATCTCACTGACCGTTAAATCAGTTGTTTCAATAAGATTTTTTGCTTTTTCTAATTTTACCTTTCGAATAAATTCTGTTGCGGTATCTCCGGTTAGCGCTTTAATTTTTCGATATAATTTACTACGACTCAACAACAGTTCCTCTGCCAAATGTTCAACACCCAAATTGGAGTTGCTAATGTTTTCGTTAATATAATTCAGAACGTTCGTTATAAATTGTTTGTCTAAGGTTGTCGTGTTGGTTAGTTGGTCATTATTTAAGCCATTAAAATACTTGTTGAAAAGAATTTGTCGACTGGAGATCAATTGCTTAATATGTGATTTTAAAATTTCCATATTAAAAGGCTTAACCAGATAAGCGTCGGCGCCGTGATCAATCCCCTTAATCTTATCAATTTGCATTCCTTTGGCAGTCATCATTAGTAGGGGAATATGACTGATTTTGATATCATTTTTGACTTTTTCACAAAATTCAAAACCATCCATTAGGGGCATCATGATATCGGTTATTATTAGGTCAGGAACAAACTTTAGGGCTTTGCTCAGCCCATCCATTCCGTTTTCGGCGGTTTTTATTAAATACGTTTCTTTAAGCTCATTTTTAATATAGTTACGAAGCTCCTGATTGTCCTCCACAATGAGAATCGTTTTTTTAGCTTTCTTTTTTGTATCAATAAATTCATTTTCTAATGGGTTTGAATTTATTTGTTCGTATTGTAAATCGTTAATTTCAAATTCTTTTTCAGAAACTACTTTGTTAAAATGCTCATTTCCTTTTGGGAAGTGTATTTTAAATTCAGTTCCAATATGTTTTTGGCTGCTTACCTCGATAATTCCTTTGTGAAGATCCACAAAGTTTTTGACGACTTCAAGACCAATCCCAGTACCGCCATAGTATTGTTTGTCCAGTTCGTTTACCTGATAAAATCGCGAGAAAATTTGATCAATATTTTTCTCTTCGATACCTATACCGCTATCTGAAATACTTATAGTAATAGCGTCTTTTTTTGATGCGTTGGTTATAAGAGGAAAATCAATGGGCTGTTTTGATTCATTTATTTTCAGAGTGACTGTACCGTTATTTTGGGTAGCTTTAAAAGCATTTGAAAGTAAATTGAAAATTATTTTTTCTAGCATCGATGGATCCGCCCATATTTTTAAATCGTTCATGTTTTTCTCAACAGTCAAAATGATACTGCGTTGCAGTGCCTCTTCCATAAAATGACTAACAACTTCGTCTAAGAAAGAAATGAGATCAAATTGTGAAACATTAACTTCCATTTTATTAAACTGAAGTTTTCTAAAGTCCATTAATTCGTCAATGAGCCTAGAGAGTCGTTTTGAGTTTTTATAAATAATTTTATGCTTTTCTTTTACTTCATCCGATAGATGCTCTTTTTTACTAGCAATAATATCCTCTAGAGGATTGATAATTAATGTAAGAGGCGTTCTGAACTCGTGCGATATGTTCGTAAAAAATTGAATTTTTTTGGCATTTAAGCCCTCAATTTGTTTTCTTTCTTCGCGTTCTCTTTTGATTTGGTTACGCTCTTTCAAACGGATGTTTACAAACTTAAAAATGATATAGAGCACAAGCGCTGCTATCAATAAAAACATCATCCTTGCGATGTTGGTTTTCCACCACGGAGGTAAAATTTTAATTTTTAAAACAGATGGGATTGCGCTCCAAATACCTTCTGAGTTTGATGCTTTGACTTTAAATTTGTAGGAACCTGGAGGAATATTAGTGTAGGTTGCATTACGTGTTTTACCTACATAATTCCAATCGGATTCAAATCCATCCAAATAATATGCATATTCAATGTTTTTGGTTTGCGTATAGTTAAGACCAAAAAAGTCGACGGTAAACAAACTTTGATCGTGTTTTAATTCTATTT
>Ga0181564_10000291_pt1 | contig 42371 bp, 40 predicted proteins | sample 011ome_24_FD_134512 | JGI IMG/M metagenome (GOLD analysis project Ga0181564, IMG submission 134512) | Coastal salt marsh microbial communities from the Groves Creek Marsh, Skidaway Island, Georgia - 011513CT metaG (megahit assembly) | ecosystem: Environmental > Aquatic > Marine > Intertidal... | reverse complement strand
TTCTGGGCGGGTCTTTTAGATGACTATGGTGATGGCGACCTGGTCCACACCCCCATAATCTCTGAAGGTGCCACCATCGGTGTGTACACATTCCTAAGCGACCGCATCCATAGTTGGAGTGCGATCGATTTGTCACAGCTGGACCTCATTGCCGCCGCACTTGCTCTGTGGATGTCTCATCCGCGAAGTGGGATTTCCAATATGGACAATGCAATCTCCGGGGCTGGCCTTAGCTTGACACAGCGACAACTGGAGATACTAGAACTTGTTCGAAGCGGAAAGTCGAATGGAGCCATTGCTGCACATTTGGGATACTCTCAGTCGACGGTCAAGCAAGAGTTGCTGCGGATCACAAGGCGGCTTCGAGTCAACAATCGCCACGATGCTGTCCTGAAAGCCACCGAGTTGAACCTTATGCCTTCTACTGATGCCTGACCGCCCTAGCGCGGACCTCGTCAAGAAATTGTGCCTATTGCGCGTAAAGTCGGCCTCGTGAAAGCCCAGAAAATTGCCAAAGGAGCCCGCCTGTACGCCCTCGGCATTGGGTTTTTCATCATATTGCTCATACCCGGAATTCTGATTGCGACTTTCCTCGTTGGAGGGGCCGCCAGTGTTTTCCTTTTCGGCGCCATGCCCGTTGCCATGGCATATTTTGGTGGCGCTCGCGATCAGTCTCTGGCGGTTATTGCGTTCATGACTACGGCGGGAGTGCTGGCTCGAGCATTTGATGGCGCACCAATTCCCTCTGCACTACTCGTGGGACTCGTGGCATTAATCATTGGCCTGGCCGCACGGCGAGGACTTTCCAGCCCGATTCTTGGGGTTGGAATTGTCCTCGGGTTTCTTGTGATGAGTCCACCCGATCTCACAAATAAGGATTCGAACCTGTTCACATCGGTGAACCCTGTAATGGCTACCGCCATCCTGCTTGCCCTCGGAGGTTTCTGGGCATTGGTGGTGGGAAAGGTAGTGCACAAAAATGCCCCGATAGTTCCCAAGAATGAAATCCGCGACATCTTCGTGGTGGTGCCTTATGCACTTGCACTAGCCCTATCCACCGGAATTGCCACGTACTTTCTGCTTACTGGCTCCGCAGGAAGTCTTGGGGCTTGGCTGATTCTAACTATCTTCGTGATCATGAAACCCAGGCTCGATGCAACCATGTCTCACACTCGCGATCGAATTCTCGGCACCTTTGCTGGGTCAGCGATTGCTATCATCGCCATAGCCATACTTCATATATTTGACTCCCAGCAGGGCCTTATTCAGATCACGGCCGCACTGCTCTTCGTAGGGATCGCTATGGCCTACTTTGTGCCCGGACCTTATTGGGTCTATGTCATGTTTCTGACTCCCGGCGTAATTCTCTTGGACTCTAATGCGGTGTCCGATCAAGACAACGTTGCGCTCACTCGCGTTGTGTTTACCCTCATGGGAACAGCCATGGCGCTGGGCGTAGGTTTCCTAGTCCAAGGGGGGGCAAGACAGTGGAGAAAGAGAAGTTCTACTACTCAGGGTCAATAACTGAAATGTCTTCGTCAGAGCGGTGAACGGTCTCGATGGAAAATGCGGGAACGCAAATGGAGAAATAATTTACGCCTTCATCGGTGTGATAGCGAACCCAATCCCCCGCTCGCGAGATTGCCGCTTGACCAGCCTTGACCAGCATGGGGCCCTCTTCGCTCTCGATGGTGAGTGAACCGCCAACGACAATGGTGAACTCATCAAACTCAGGCACCTGAACGGGTTCATCCCACCCCGGTGGGGCAACCATGTGGGCGATGGAGACCGAGTCATCCCCCGTTGCAACGTGACCGGCAAATTCCTCGATTACTTTGCCACCAGGAACAGGGATGAGGACGGGAGCTGGAATCAATTCAGGCATGAGGCAACCTTAGACGATGCGGTCAATGATCAATGGCAACCTATTGATTTCATTCTCGCTGCCGATCGTCACGGGTGATTCATCCAAAGCCTGCTGCGCCAGTTCGAACCGCGCCTCTTCATCGGTATACATGGTGAGCAGTGGCTCACCCGCCTCAACTTTCTCACCCGGCTTCTTGTGCAGCATGATTCCGGCTCCGAGGCTGACCTGATCTTCTTTGCGCGCTCTTCCCGCTCCCAAGCGCCAGGCCGCAATTCCCACCGCCAAGGCATTCATACTGGTAATTGTTCCTGAATCGGCAGCAGCGACCGTGTGTTCAAACTTTGCTGTGGGAAGAGGAGCATCATTGTCGCCTCCTTGGGCGGCAACCATCGCCTTCCAAACATCAAATGCTTGACCGTTGTCCAACTTCTCCGCTGGATCAACATCGATTTCCGCGAGTTCAAGCATTTCCCTGGCAAGGGTGATGGTGAGTTCACGAACATCACTCGGTCCGCCTCCTTGAAGCACCTCAATACTTTCCTGCACTTCGAGTGCATTGCCAACCGCAAGCCCCAGGGGTACATCCATGGCGGTGATGAGAGCGGTTGTCTTCACTCCAGCGTCATTGCCCAGGTTCACCATTGTTCGGGCCAGTTCCCGGGCCATATTTGGATCCGACATGAACGCGCCATTGCCCGTCTTGACGTCCAGCACGAGGCCACCTGCGCCCTCAGCAATTTTCTTGCTCATAATGCTGGATGCAATGAGCGGAATCGCTTCAACCGTTCCGGTGACATCACGCAGCGCATAAAGCTTCTTGTCAGCAGGAGCAAGCCCTGGCCCAGCGGCGCAAATGACCGCACCGACATGCTTAAGAATTTCGTGCATTTCCTCATTGGTGAGATCAGCGCGCCAGCCCTTGATGCTCTCCATTTTGTCGAGCGTGCCACCCGTGTGGCCCAAGCCGCGGCCCGAGAGCTGCGGGACCGCGGCTCCGCACGCTGCAACGAGGGGCGCGAGCGGCAGGGTGATTTTGTCGCCCACTCCGCCTGTCGAGTGCTTGTCCACCGTCGGCTGCGTCAAATCACTGAAGTCCATGCGCTCACCACTATTGATCATGGCTGTGGTCCACTGAATTATTTCCCGGGCTTCCATGCCATTGAGCAGAATAGCCATGGCAAGTGCCGCCATTTGTTCATCCGCGATTACTCCGCGGGTGTAGGCATCAATCGTCCAATTGATCTGAGGCTCGGTGAGAGTTTTTTTGTCCCGCTTGGCTCGAATGATGTCGACAGCGGCGAAAGGTTCCACTCTGTTGCTTGATGTCATGTGGTCAGAGTTCCTTACGAGTCTCGAGGTCCTCGGGACCAAATGCCTGCGGAAGGATGTCCTTCAGGGTTAACGTGCCTTCAGGCGTGGTGATTTGGGTGTCCGGCTTCCCGTTCTCCCACAACAATTGCCTGCACCTGCCACAGGGCATCAGTGAGTTTCCATGCTGATCAACACACGTGATCGCAACGAGTTTGCCACCACCACTGGCGTGAATCGCTGAGACCATGCCGCACTCAGCGCAGAGCCCAATGCCATAAGCGGCATTCTCAACATTGCAGCCAACGACAATGCGGCCATCGTCCATCAAGCCCGCGACACCCACTTTGAAACGTGAATACGGCGCGTAGGCCTTTGCCATGATGTCTTCAGCAGCACGCTGCAATTGTTCCCATTGGGCGTCAGTGATCATGGGATCAGTATCCCTGCCCGCTCTATTGCTTTTCAAATGGCTGACCATCGGCTGCCGGTGGACGAGCACGCCCAACCAGTCCGGCAACAACAATGATGGTGACCAAATATGGCGTCATGGAGAGGAACTCGGTCGGGATTGGTGTGTTGATCAGTGCAAGCTTTTGCTGCAGGGAATCGGAGAACCCAAAGATCAACGCCGCACCAAAAGCCCCGATGGGATTCCAAGCGCCAAAGATCATGGCGGCAAGTCCAATAAATCCACGACCGCCCGTCATGCCCTCATCAAAGCGACCAACCGTGCCAAGGGTGAACCATGCGCCGGCAAATCCACCCACCATGCCACCGTAAATCACGGCCAAATAGCGCGTCTTGGCCACGCTAATGCCCAATGAATCCGCGGCCTTGGGGTTTTCACCCACGGAACGAGTGCGCAAACCCCAGCGACTCCGAAACAACATGTAGGTGGTGAAGACAACAAGGCCAAACATGCCATAAACAAGGATGGTCTGGTCAAAGAACATTGGTCCGAGGATCGGAATGTCACCCAGGATCGGGATTTTAATGGCCGGGAAAATTGGTGCGTCATTCCACTCGGGCCTCTTAACCAGCACTTGAGCGGTGAGAAACGAGGTGAGGCCAAGAACAAGAATGTTGATGACCACACCGATAATGATTTGGTCCACCCGGAAATTAATGGCGAGGAAGGCCAACAAGAGCGCCAACATGCCGCCCACAATGGTTGCGGAAATCAAACCGACCCAGCCACCCACGAGTGAACCCATGACAACGCCCGTAAATGCGCCACCGAGCAGCATGCCTTCGATACCGATGTTGACCACACCCGCTCGCTCACACAAAATCCCTGATAGCGCACCAAGTGCGATAGGCGTGCATCGCGCGATGGTCGAGACCAACATGGAGATGAGCGAAAATTCCTGTCCTGCGGTAGCCCAAATCATCACTGCAACCACGAAAAGCGCAAATGAAATACCCAAGATCATGGTTGATTTGCTTTGGAAGCCTTTCAAGAATTGCGTTCCACCCAAGAAACCCAAGACAAGCGCCAAAATGTAGAGCGATCCTGTGCTGGGTACGGAGAGTGCATCAAGTTGGAAACGGTCGTCGGGGAAACTCAACCCAAAAGTCGCGTTGCCTTCTGCCGCTGGCGCCAAAATAAACATGACCACGCCCGCGAGAATGAGGAGAATCACCCCAATGGCTCGGGCACGACGAACTTTGTTCTTGTTGAGCACCTTGGTTTTCGACTCACCCGACGTGTAACTCTCAACCGGCAACTCTTGGTATTCACTACCGTGATTACTCATGATGCCCACCCCTTGCTGATCTGAGTAGATGCAACAGGAGTTTTAAGTCGATAAATTGCGGCAATCAGAGCCGGGGCAGCCACGAACATAATGATGAGGCCTTGGATGACCGCAATTAGGTCGATGCCCACGTTGGCTGACACCTGCATCTGCTGACCACCTGCACGAAGGCCGCCAAAGAGAATCGCCGCGGCGACCACACCCCACGGGTTTGAGCGACCGAGAAGTGCTACGGCGATACCGTCAAAGCCAAGGTCTGCGGTAAAACCAGGTGTGGCTCGGCCAAGGACGCCTAGAACCTGACCGGCGCCCGCTGTTCCGGCAAGTGCACCGGCAATCATCATGACGAGGATGTAGACCCGAGTCACCGATATACCTGCGTAGCGAGCCGCGCTGGGATTAGCGCCGACAGCACGGAATTCGAAACCAATCGTGGTCCGGAACAACAACCAGTAAATAAAGAATGCCGCAGCCAGAGCAACGAAGAGCCCCGCATGCACACGAAGCGCCGGGTCGACACTGCTCAAAAATGCCGGTAACTCTGCCGTTGCTTCAACATTCTTGGACACCGGATCATTGCGGCCCTCGCGCTGAAAAATTGAGGTTTTGAGGAAGAAATCCACTAAACGCAGCGCTATGTAGTTGAGCATGATGGTCGTGATGACTTCATGAGCACCGGTCTTGGCCTTCAATATTCCCGGAATGAAACCGTAGATGGCACCTCCAACGATCCCTGCGAGGACAGCCAGTGGCAAGTGCACGTAAATGGGGAGGCCCGTGATGGAGAAACCGACCCAGACGGCAAACATGCCACCGATAAGTGCCTGGCCCTCAGCACCGATATTGAACAGCCCGGCTCGGAATGCAAGGGCAACTGAAAGCCCAGACAGAATCAGTGGTGTTGCGGCTGTCAAAGTCTCAGAGATTGCACGCAAGGATCCAACTGAACCTTGTAGCAGCGCCTTGTACGCCTCCATGGCATCACTGAAACTCGAGCCGGTCACCATGATGATGACGACCCCGATGATTAGGGCGGTCAAGACAGCAAGTGCAGGAATTAAGAGTGCGGTGCGCCAGTCGGTAGCGGTAGCTAGCCTTTGAGTGAAGCCTCGATCCTTGGGATTTACCAGTTCATTTTTCTCTTCAGCGGTTAGGTTCTTGTTCATGCCGCCTGACCTGCCATGTAGAGACCAACTTCCGTTGGTGAGGTTTCAGAAGTATTCAACTCCGCGACAATTCGCCCATCAAACATGACCAGAATGCGGTCAGCAAGGGCAAAAATCTCATCGAGCTCTGTTGACACCACAAGGATGGCCACGCCCTCATCGCGCTTTCTCACAATTTGCTCGTGGATATATTCGATGGAACCAACATCGATTCCGCGCGTAGGTTGAGCACACAGGACCAATGGGACGTCGCGGCTGAACTCGCGAGCCACGATCATTTTCTGTGCATTGCCGCCCGAAAGTGCGCCACCTGTGTTTTCAATGTGAGGCGGGCGAACATCGTAATCCTTGACCAGAACGCGAGCCGCTTCATCGATTGCCTGGCGCTGCATGCGGATTCCCTTGGAAAATGGTTTCTCATAATAGGAATCCAGCACGAGATTCTCCGCAAGGGTGAACGAACCAATCATTCCCATGTGGTTACGGTCTTCGGGTACATGGGCAACCCCGTCCTTGTGAATATCGCGCGGACTCGAACCAGCCATATCCTGGCCCTTGAGGCGAATTGCACCGCTGGCCAACGGGATAAGCCCAGTAATGACCTCAACGAGTTCTGTCTGTCCATTTCCCTGAATCCCGGCAACACCGACAATTTCACCTGAACGCACTTGCATGTCAATGGAGTCGAGAATCGGTCGGCCGTAATCGTCCATCACCGAAACTCCAGCCATATCGAGGACTACCTCGCCAGGATTAGCCTTTGTTTTCTTGACCGTTAAGTCAATGTCGCGGCCCACCATCATGCTGGCAAGTTCCTCTTGCGTTGCGGTCTTGGGATCAGCGTTACCCACAACCTTGCCTCCCCGCAAGACCGTGATGTCATCAGCGATCGCAAGTGCCTCTTTGAGTTTGTGGGTGATGAAAATAATCGTGGATCCACGCGACTTGAGCTCCTCAACAATTCCAAAGAACTCGGTGACCTCTTGAGGGGTCAACACAGCGGTTGGTTCATCGAAAACCAAAATTTTCGCCCCACGCAAAAGGACCTTGATAATTTCAACTCGCTGTTGTAAACCAACGGGGAGATTTTCGATTAGCGCTTTGGGATCAACCGCCAGACCATACTTTCTTGAAATTTCCTCAACTTCTTTATTTGCTTTTTTGCGATTGAGAATGTTTCCTGCAAATGTGGGTTCGACTCCTAGAACAACATTTTCAGCAACAGTGAAAACTGGCACCAACATGAAGTGCTGGTGCACCATGCCGATTCCAGCTTTGATTGCATCCCCTGGATCAGCAAAGTGCTGGAGCTTGCCATCAATGATGATTTCCCCAGAATCAGGTCGATAAATGCCGGAGAGAATATTCATCAGGGTACTTTTGCCTGCACCATTCTCACCAATGAGAGCAAGCACTTTTCCGGAGCGCGCTGTAAGGGAGACGTCGTCATTGGCCAACACACCAGGAAATCTCTTGGTGATTCCGCGTAACTCAAGTTCCACGAATCCGGGCTCCTCTCGAATGCTTATTACTTGACAGCGCATAGTAACGGTTTCGCATGAAGAAGGGGCCTGAATTAATCAGGCCCCTCCCCCAGCAATGCGCCTCATGAGCGCACTTGTCGATCTGTAGTGCAGTTACTAGCCCTTTGTGCTGATGGAGCCATCGACGATGCCTGCACGGATGGTCTCAATCTGAGCCTGCAGTTCGGCAGGAACGACTGATGCCATGTCGTGGTAGTCAGCAATGTTGACGCCACCATTTTCCAAGGTACCCACTGTTACGCCACCTTCGAAGGTACCGTCAACAACTGCCTTGATTGCGTTGAATGTGGTGACATCCATTTCCTTGAGCACGGAGGTGAGGTACACACCCGCATTTGCTGTGTCGGAAACGTACTGGTCACTGTCAACACCGATGATCATCAACTTGTCGGTGCCGAGTTCGCTGGCAAGTGCTGCCGAGCCTAGGCCAACTGGGCCTGCTACTGGCATCACAATGTCTGCGCCTTCGTCAACGAGGTTCTGAGCAAATGTACGACCATCATCGAGGGACTCGAAGTTCTCGGTGAAAAGACCGGACTGTGCTGCGGGATCCCAACCGAGGACCTCAACGTTGGTTCCGTTGTCAGCGTTGTACTTCTGGACGCCGTAGTAGAAACCGTCCATGAAGACCGTCACTGGTGGGATGTTGACGCCACCGAAGGTGCCGACCTTGCCGCTCTTGGTCACGCCTGCTGCGAGGTAGCCAGCGAGGAATGCGGCCTCATCGGTGTTGAACACCTGGCCGAGAACGTTGTTGTTTGCAATGTCGCCATCTGCGTATGCGTAGTCAACAATGGTGAAGGGGATGTCTGGATTAGCGTTTGCTGCTTCCATCGTTGCGTCGCCCAGCAAGAAGCCGACCGTGACGATGATGTCGCAACCCTGGTCAACAAATGACTGGATGTTGGGCATGTAATCGGTCTCAGCCTGTGACTCGAGAACGATTGCTTCAACACCGAGCTGATCTGCTGCATCTGTGACACCCTTGTAAGCCTTTTGGTTGAAGCCCTTGTCGTCAACACCACCGACGTCGGTTACTTCACATGCCTTCATGGCATCCATGGGTGCTTCTTCAGATGCTTCTTCTGAAGGTGCTTCAGACGCTGATTCGGCAGCAGTTTCGCTCGCTGTTGCTGCTGTGTCTTCTGTTGAATCGCTCGAGCTGCAACCAGCCAGAGCTAGGGCTGCAACGGTGATGACCGCGGCACCCAATTTGAAATTGCGTTTCAATGTATCTCCTATTTTTTGGCGCCCGAAAGAACACTCGGACGTGTGATCACCTTGTGAGCCTAGACCCTGATTGTTACGAATGTGATGCCAGTCTGCTCATTAACAGGGTCACAAATTGGTCACGGTTTATATGCGTCCCAACGTGAACATTCGGGGATTTATCGGTCACCGAGTAGACGTCAACAACGGTGCGCCCCAATGTTAATTCCGATTGTGTTTCTACTGTGACGTTAGTGAAAATTGTTGTCACAAGTGATGGATCAATGAGGTGTGCAATTGTGACTGCATCGTGAATTGGCGCACCCGGCCATTCAAATCGCTGCTGATGAAAACCCACAAAATGGTCTAAGAGTTCAGCAACGAAGTCACCACACTGGCCCGTTCCTCGAAGTTCGTTCGCATGGGAGTCATCTAGCCATGCTTCATGAGTCACCTCGAGCCCGATCATCGTCTTCTTTATTGGTGAATTCATCACGATGTCAGCGGCCTCAGGGTCCACCAAGATGTTGAATTCTGCAGCCGGCGTCCAGTTGCCCAATTCAATCGCTCCGCCCATAAACACGAGTTCGGCGATTTTGTGGTGCAGATGCGGCAACTCGGTCACGACAGCGGCAATGTTGGTGAGAGGGCCAGTCGCAACGAGGGTTATCGGCTCTGCGGCGTCAGTTAAAGTCTTTTCGATGAATTCGAGGACGGAACCATCATCAGCGGGGCGACTCGGAGCCGCCGGGACGGGACCGTCGAGCCCGCCATCGCCGTGCATTGAGGCAGCGGTGCGCAACTCTCTAAGAAGTGGCTTGACCGCGCCAACATGCACCGGAATGTCTGCGCGATTGACCATATCGAGAACAATGAGGGCATTTCGCGTGGTGTTTTCCACCAAAGAATTCCCCGCGACCGTCGTGAGACCCAGCAACTCCAACTCTGGGCTGGCCGTTGCCAGCATGATGGCCAGTGCATCATCGTGGCCGGGGTCGCAGTCAAGGATGATTTTGCGAGGATTATTTTCCGACATGTGCGCACGTTAACGGCCACGCCAAAAAGCAAGTTAACGGGCACGCCAGTGACCAGGCTTCTTTTTCCCGATATTGCACGCGTGCAATATCGGGAAAAAGGGTGTGCGACCCTGCGACTAGACCCGCTTGAAAATCAGTGCGCGTTTAACTTCCTGTATTGCCTTGGTGACTTCAATTCCACGGGGACAGGCGTCCGTGCAATTGAAAGTGGTGCGGCAGCGCCAGACACCCTCTTTCTCGTTGAGCACTTCCAGCCGAGCTTCGGATCCTGCATCGCGGGAATCGAAGATGAACCTGTGAGCAGCAACAATCGCGGCCGGACCAAAGTACGCCTCGTCAGTCCAGAACACGGGGCACGATGTCGTGCAGCATGCGCACAGAATGCATTTGGTGGTGTCATCAAAGCGCGCGCGATCCTCAGCGGACTGGATGCGCTCTTTAGTGGGCTCGTGGCCTTCTGGCATGAGGAATGGGAGTACCTGGCGGTACGCAGCAAAGAACGGCTCCATGTCGACCACTAGATCCTTTTCCAGGGGCAGACCTTTGATGGCTTCGACGGTGATGACCTTGGAAATATCAAGGTCTTTGACCAATGTCTTGCAGGCAAGGCGGTTGCGACCATTGATGCGCATAGCGTCGGAGCCGCAGATACCGTGGCCGCAGGAACGACGGAATGTGAGTGACCCATCGAGCTCGGCCTTGATTTTCTCCAGGGCGGTGAGAACACGGTCCGTTGGGTAGAGAGCGACGGTGTAGTCCTCCCAATGCGGTTCTTGGTCGTATTCAGGGCGATAGCGACGAATGCGGAAGGTTACATCGGTCGCAACCGGAACAACTGTTTCAGGAATATCTATGACTGCGGTACTCATCAGTACTTGCGCTCCATTGGCTCGTAACGGGTCATGGACACAGGCTTGTATTCCAATGAGACAAACTCTTCACCCTCGGCGTTGACCTTTCGGCTTGCCATGGTGTGACGCATGAAGTTGACATCGTCGCGGTGCGGGTAGTCCTCGCGGGCGTGACCGCCGCGGGACTCTTTGCGTTCGAGTGCGCTGACAACGAGTACCTCAGCGAGATCAAGCAGGAATCCGAGTTCAATTGCCTCGAGTAGGTCCGTGTTGTAGCGCGTGCCTTTGTCCTGGATGGACACGTTCTTGTAGCGCTCGCGCAAGGCGTGAACGTCGTTCAATGCCTGCTTGAGCGTGACCTCTGTGCGGTAGACCTGAGCGTTCATGTCCATGGTCTCTTGTAGTTCTTTGCGCAGTGGTGCAACGCGCTCGGTCCCATTGGATGAGCGGAGCATTTCGACCATGGTGATCGTTTGCCCCTGGGAATCATTGGGCAATTCCACATGATCGACCATATTGGCGTACTCGGCCGCAGCGATCCCTGCGCGACGACCAAACACGTTGATGTCGAGAAGGGAGTTGGTCCCGAGCCGGTTAGCCCCATGTACGGATACGCAGGCGCACTCGCCCGCAGCGAAAAGGCCTGGGACCACGTGTTCGTTGTCGCGCAACACGCGGGTCTCGACATCGGTGGGGATGCCGCCCATGGCGTAGTGAGCGGTGGGAAACACTGGAACGAGTTCTGTCACGGGGTCCACGCCCAGGTAGGTGCGGGCGAACTCGGTGATGTCGGGGAGTTTCGCCTCGATTTGTTCCTTGGGCAGGTGGGTGAGGTCGAGGTAAACGTAGTCCTTGTGTGGACCGGCTCCGCGGCCTTCACGGACCTCTTGAACCATGGCGCGAGCAACCATGTCACGGGGAGCGAGGTCCTTGATGGTGGGTGCAACGCGTTCCATGAAGCGCTCACCTGTGGCGTTACGCAGAATTCCGCCCTCGCCGCGAGCACCTTCGGTCAAAAGCACACCGAGTCCAGCCAAACCTGTTGGATGGAATTGGTAGAACTCCATATCCTCGAGCGGTAGTCCCTTGCGCCAAATGATTCCCATGCCATCGCCCGTAAGGGTGTGCGCATTGGAGGTGGTTTTAAACACTTTGCCAAAGCCACCGGTTGCAAAAATAATTGATTTCGCCTTGAAAATATGAATTTCACCCGTGGCTAATTCATAAGCCACAACTCCCGCGGCAACCGGTTCGCCGGATTCCTCGTTGAGCAGGACGTCGAGGACGTAGAACTCGTTGTAGAACTCAACGCCCTCTTTGATGCAGTTCTGGTAGAGGGTCTGAAGAATCATGTGGCCGGTACGGTCGGCTGCGTAGCAAGCGCGACGAACTGCCGCTTCACCGTGGTTCCTGGTGTGGCCACCAAATCGACGCTGGTCAATGCGGCCTTCGGGTGTGCGGTTAAAAGGTAAGCCCATTTTCTCGAGGTCGAGGACAGCGTCGATTGCTTCCTTGCACATGATCTCTGCGGCATCTTGATCAACGAGGTAGTCGCCACCCTTGATCGTGTCAAAGGTGTGCCATTCCCAGTTGTCTTCTTCGACGTTAGCCAGCGCAGCGCACATGCCACCCTGAGCAGCCCCGGTATGCGAACGTGTGGGGTAGAGCTTGGTCAGGACCGCAGTGCGGGCACGGGTGCCCGACTCGAGAGCAGCTCGCATGCCGGCGCCACCTGCACCAACGATGATGACGTCATAAACATGTGTTTGCACGTGTGTCTCCTCTTTAACCAAGGCTTGGATCGAAAGTGAAAATAACGAGTGTTCCGAGAATGATGATGAAAATCGTTGCTACATAAAGCAACATTTTCAACCAGAACCGGGTTTGATCCCGCTCTGCGTAGTCATTGATAATTGTGCGCATTCCATTGCCGCCGTGCAGCATTGCTAGCCACAGCATGGATAAATCCCACACCTGCCAGAACGGACTGGACCAGCGCCCAGCAACGAACGCAAAGTTGATGCGCTGCACACCGCCATCCAAGATATTCATGATGAACAGGTGGCCAAGCACAAGGAATACCAGAACAATTCCAGAGATGCGCATGAACAGCCAGCCATAAAGTTCAAAATTGCTGCGCTGCTTGTTGCGCGTTTGGCTGCGAGGAGCAGCTAAAGGTGAACTCATGGTGCGCTCCCAAACAACGCCTCTACCGAGTGTTTCAACATGAAGAAAACACCGGGGACCATCACGACCAACCAAATAGCAGCGATCACCCAGGTCATCTGCTTTTGAACGCGAGGCCCGCGGGACCAGAAGTCGATCAGGATGATCCGGATGCCGTTGAGCGCGTGGTAGAGCACCGCCCCGACCAAGCCAACCTCGAGTAGGGCGACTATCGGAGTTTTGTAGGTTGCAATGACCGTGTCGTATGCCTCGGGGGAAACACGCACAAGCGCCGTGTCCAGTACGTGCACAAACAGGAAGAAGAAGACCGAGACACCGGTAATGCGCTGCAAAACCCATGTCCACATGCCCTCGCCACCCCGGTACAAGGTGCCAATTGGTGTCGCTGTGAGCGAAACCGGCGTTTTCGTAGCCACTGTTACATCCGTTCAGTTGGAATGAGTGCTTTTCCTACACGGGTCAGAGTAGTCCCATCGAGAACATCTGGCACATCGGACAGGACGCGTTTACATGTGATCTTGCATATATATATGTGATCTTGCATATGCATCGACGTGTGCACTTGTCCACTCGCTTTTCATGAGTGTTACCGTGGAGGTCCGTCTGACAACAGGAACCCTCGTATGATCTTTTGGCTCTCTCCTCGCAATCGATCCCTACGAATCATGTCGGGTTTCGGTGCCTTTGCACTTGCGGCTGCAGGATTTCCTTCGCCAGCCCCTGCCCCGGCTCCCTGCTCGGACATGACTCCCGGCCTTGATCAGAGCGTTACCTGCAGTTCTACTGCTGACCTGACAATTCCGTCAGGTGCCCGCACTGTTTCCATCACCCTCAATGGGGCCGGCGGTGGAGGTGGATATGGCAACGGCGGTGCAGGTGGCAATGGGGCTCGGGTGAGTGCCACGTTGAATATTGATTCGCTTTCAACCTTGAGATTTGTTGCTGGATCAAGTGGCGTGGGTGGCCTAAATTCAAATGCTGGCGGTGGCGGCGGATATTCGGCCATCTACCAAGGGGCATCGTCCGCAGCCGGTGATGTACTTCTGATCGCCGGTGGAGGCGGTGGGGGGCAAGGTCTCGCGCTGGGATCAGGCACGGGTGCCGTTGGGGGCAATGGTGCCGCCTCAAATACGGCAGCCGGTGGCTCCGGGTCCACAAATGGATCAGGGGGTGTGGACGCAACAGGTGCTGACGGTTCAGGTCTGGGCGGTGCGGGTGGAACCTATTGCTCGGCCTCCCCCGGGAGCACAGGTCAAACGTGGGCGGCGGGCGGGGCCGGTGGTGCTGGTTTTTCCGCAACTACAGGTGGCGGTGGTGGTGACGGATATGGCGGTGGTGGCGGCGGTTCAGTCAATGGATCGGGTGGCGCAGGTGGATCATTTGCTCTGAGCGCTCGGCAGGTGGGATCGGCAACTTTCACTCCACAGGGTGGCGCGGGCGGGAGCGTCTCGGGCGGAACAGGTAGTCAGGGAAACGCGGGATCCTTAGTCCTGTCGTTTTCAGCCACTGCCGCAAGTTCGGCAGGTTCGGCCAGCACACAAACCGAAGTTCAAACCGGCCAAATAAATTGGCAGGGTTCGGAGTCCGATTCGAACCAGGCGGCTGCAGAGTTAAATACTTGGGTGCAAACGCCCAGCACGGCGACACCGCCGACTGCTGGCCTCCAACTTTTGGGCTGGGCCACATATGCCGACTTCCCCGTTGAATTTGCCCAGCGTCAGGTGGACATGGGCTGGGGTGCCTACGAAACTTTCAATGGTGACGGCAGCATAAAAGGGGTTTTCATTCCATCGGGTCAGTACGCGTTTTTCACAAGCGATCTTTCATTCCATGCGATCTGGGGTACGCAGCCCCTGATTGGACGTTGCTAGAGCCGTCATTTCACCTCACTCAACGCACATCAGTGAACTCATTAGGCTTATGCCGTGCCACAAAGCAGCGAATCCGGTTTTGACATCAAGCAGGTCTACGACACATCAGATCTAGCCAACTTCGATAGCGAAACACAACTGGGTGAGCCCGGGGAGTATCCCTACACACGAGGCGTGTACCCCAGCATGTACACCGGACGCCCATGGACCATGAGGCAGTATGCGGGCTTTGGCACCGCTGCCGAGTCCAATGAGCGCTATAAGCAACTTCTAGCGGCCGGCACCACCGGTCTTTCGGTTGCCTTTGATCTTCCAACCCAAATGGGTATGGATTCCGATTTCCCATTAGCTCACGGCGAGGTGGGCAAAGTGGGTGTCGCCATCGACTCGATCGAGGACATGCGCACACTTTTCGACGGCATTCCGTTGGATGAAGTCTCCACGTCAATGACCATCAATGCTCCCGCTGCAATCCTTTTGCTGCTTTATCAGTTGGTTGCCGAGGAGAACGGGATCGATGCCAGCAAGCTCAACGGAACGATTCAGAACGATGTTTTGAAGGAATATATTGCTCGCGGGACTTATATATACCCGCCCAAAGAGTCCGTGCGGTTGATCACTGACATTTTTTCCTACTGCAAAGACAATCTGCCCAACTGGAACACAATCTCGATTTCTGGGTATCACATGGCGGAGGCTGGCGCCAACCCCGCACAAGAAATTGCCTTCACACTGGCCAATGGCAAGGCCTATGTTCAGGCGGCAATTGATGCGGGACTCGATGTTGACGAGTTTGCACCTCGCTTGGCTTTCTTTTTTGTTTCTCGCACATCGATTCTTGAAGAGGTAGCCAAGTTCCGAGCAGCACGCAGGATGTGGGCACGGATCATGCGAGATGAATTCGGCGCGAAGAACCCCAAGTCGTGGATGCTGCGGTTTCACACCCAAACAGCAGGTGTGCAACTCACCGCGCAGCAACCTGAAGTGAACCTAGTTCGGGTTGCCGTGCAAGCCCTCGCTGCGGTGTTCGGTGGAACCCAGTCGCTGCATACGAACTCGTATGACGAAGCAATTGCATTGCCCACAGAGAAGGCTGCCCGACTGGCATTGCGCACGCAACAGGTGCTCGCATTTGAATCTGATGTCACTACGACGGTGGATCCATTCGCGGGCTCATTTGTCATGGAGTCTTTGACTGACGAAGTAGAAGCAAAAGCACTGGAACTAATGGCTGAAGTCGATGCTCGAGGTGGCGCCACTTCAGCTATTGAGCAGGGTTTCCAGAAACTGGAAATTGAAAATACCGCCTATTCCATTGCTCAACAAATTGATGCTGGTGAGCGCATTGTTGTTGGGGTTAACAAGTTCACGGTCGAACATGAAGACGTCTACGAACCACTGAGGGTCAACCCGGCTATCGAGGCCGAACAAGTTGCCAGGCTCGATTTGCTGAAAGCTAAGCGGGACAACGACGAGGTGACAAGACTGCTAGCCCAAATCTCTGAAACTGCAAAGGGTGATGGGAACCTGCTGTACCCCATGCGTGATGCGCTGAAGGCCCACGCGACTGTGGGTGAAGTGTCCGACGCCCTGCGCGATGTGTGGGGGACTTACACGCCAAAGGACTTCTTCTAAGGACCTAGGTCGCATTGTTTTTCTAAAGCCAGATAACGCTGTACTGCCGGTTACTGGGCAATTCCGCATACAGGGCAATAGGGATTTGTGAGCAGACTCCGAGGCGACCCAGAACATCCAAGGAGATCAAATTATGACCATTTTCCCACTTGGAAAATGCTGGTTGCGTTGTTTCGATGCGCGCGGCGAGCTCGGCCTGCGTGCAGCCTGCTTGGAAACGAATTTCGTTTAGCCAGAAGGACATGCGCCAACTCAATAAGCGGTGCATGTTTTCGACGTGGACACGGGTGTCGGGGATATCCGGTGGCGCATGCGGACCCCCGGGGTGTGCCCAGGTTCCGAGGTCATATGTGCCCCGCAAGGGCCCGCCAGCGTTGAACATTCACACATCTTGGCGCCCGCTGCGAGTCCGTGCAACCAGCTATCCACAGCCATCACGAGGCCTCAAATTGCTATCTAAGAATTTGCCCGACATTGCACGCGTGCAATGTCAGCGTTTAAAGCTCGACTGCGAAGTACTGCTTCTCCAGGAATTCGTGGATTCCTGCGAAACCACCTTCTCGGCCAAGTCCCGACTCTTTCATGCCACCGAATGGCGCGGCAGGGTCAGATGCGATGCCACGATTGATGGCAACCATTCCGGATTGCATCTTGCGCGCCACATGAATGCCTTCGCCGTTGTCTTTGGCGAATACATAACTCATCAGTCCGTATTCGGTGTCATTGGCCATTTTGATGGCTTCTTCAGTGCTGCCGACCGTCACGATCGGGACAACCGGTCCGAATACCTCAGTGCGAGTCAAAATCGAGCCGTGCTCGATACCGCTGACCAGGTGAGGGGCAACGAACGCACCATCAGTGGGAGCGTTTCCGGCTTCGGTGACGGTGCCACCTTCGCTGCGTGCTTGATCAATGAGCTCAACAATCTTGTTGCGTTCATTCTCACTGACCATGGCCCCCAAGTTGTTGCTCTGATCAATTCCTGGACCGATCTTGAGCCCGCGAAGCGCTGCCTCAAACTTGGTGGTGAATTCAGCACTCAGGGACTCGTGGACATAGAACCGGTTTGCTGCTGTGCAGGCGGCACCGCCGTTGCGCATTTTCGCAACCATTGCACCGGCCACTGCCTTGTCAACGTCCGCGCCTTCAAGGACAAGGAACGGTGCGTTTCCGCCCAGTTCCATGGACGATGGCAGAACACGCTGCGCTGTTTGTTCGAGAAGCAATTTGCCCACGTAGGTTGAGCCGGTGAACGAGAGTGTTGCCACTCGAGGGTCAGCAAGAATTGCGCTGGAGATCGGGCCGGACTTTGCCGTGGTCACGATATTGACCACACCCGCGGGCACACCTGCGCGCTGAAGGATTTCGCCGATCCAGAGCGCGGTGAGAGGAGTTTCTGATGGCGGCTTGAGCACCGCGGTGCACCCTGCTGCAAGTGCTGGCGCAATCTTTCGGGTGATCATCGCGGCCGGGAAATTCCACGGTGTGATCATGTAGGCCACGCCCATGGGGCGGTGGTCGGTGATGATGGTCTTATCCCCAGATGGTGAATATCTAAATCCGCCCTCAACACGTGAGGCTTCTTCAGAGAACCAGCGGAAGAACTCGGCTGCGTAGAGAGACTCGCCCATGGCATCACTCCAGGCCTTGCCATTCTCCAGAGCTATCAGTCGAGCGCAATCTTCAATTTCAGCAGTCATGATTTCAAATGCCTTGCGCAAAATCTCCGCACGGTAGCGGGCAGGAGTCAATGACCAGGTTTGAAAGGCCTCATATGCCGAGTCGACGGCTGCGATTCCATCCTCGACCGTGGCATTGCCAATCTCGGCCAACGTGCCATAGGTCGCAGGGTTGATGACATTGAGACCTGTCGCTGTCTGAATCCATTCACCACCAATAAGAAGGCGAGTCGGAGTGCTGGCGGGAAGTGCGTCCACTGACATGGGGAACCTTTCGGAGTTGGTGACCGTAATCTAGTGGTTGATCCCGTCCCGTGGGAAAAGTGTGACCTTCCCAACACGCAGCGTGCTCAGACACCACCCAATGGGTTTCTCTGATTCACCCGCGTCCCTTAGCATGGGCCGATCATGTTGGTGACTCGAAAGTCTTTTGATGGCATCCGCGCCGTCATTGCAGCCTGTGCAATCGCTGTCACCGCGTCATTGACGCTCATGTCCTCCCCCGCACATGCTGAACCACCCGTGGGTGGCGAGCAGCTCACGGGCAAAGGGAAGATTGTTAATTTGGGGCAGGGCGCTGACCCACTCCCCGAGGTATGGGCGGCCACCTGGCTTGTTGCCAACGCCGATACCGGTGAGATTCTGGCGGCAAAGGGTCCACATATTCAGCGCGCCCCAGCCAGCACACTTAAAACCTTGACATCGCTGGCGGTCATGCCCCAACTTGATGCCCAACGGGAAGTTCGGGCGAAAAAGAGAGCTGTCAATACCTACGGCAGCAAAGTGGGATTGGTTCGCGGTAAGCAGTACACAATCGAAGACCTCTACTACGCGTTGCTGCTGCCCAGCGCCAACGACGCGGCCATCGCACTGGCACAAGCCAATGGAGGAGTCAAAACCACCGTTGAACAGATGAACTCCATCGCTCAAGGGCTCGGTGCCCGGGACACCGTTGCAAAAAATCCCAATGGTCTCGATATCCCCGGACAACTATCGAGCTCCTACGATCTGGCCCTGATCGCACGTGAAGCACTGAAAATCCCTCAGTTCCGAGAAATAGTTGGAACCAAGAAATACGCGTTTCCTTATAAAAAGAAAACCCGAGATATTTACAACACGAATCGGCTGCTCACCGGTGGCTATAAGGGAACGATCGGGGTTAAGACCGGGTTCACCACGCAGGCGGGACGAACATTTATCGGAGCGGCTGAACGCAAAGGAACAACGCTGATCGTTGTTGCATTGGGCATCAAAGAAGCCAGCGCCACCGCGGCGACCAAGCTCCTTGACTGGGCTTTTGCCAATGGCGACAAAGTCACGCCCATCGGCCAATTGGTGTCACCTACTCTCGGGGGCGCCACCACCAACTCTGTCGACGCCACCGCGGGAAGTGTCCCGGCTTCAGTTGAATCAACCGTGGGAGAAAATGCGCCCTCCGCCCAAGCAACCGCAGGTCCTTCGGGGGAAAGCCTTGATCCTCTGGCAATGGGGTGGATTTTCCTGTTCATTGCCATTGCCGGGTTTGTCGCCTACGGAGTGCGTTCGGTGTTCGCTGCGCGCAAGAACCGAGGCTTGAATGCCACCCGAGGCCGAATCAAACTTGAGGGTTAAACCCACAACCTGCTACTGAACAAATCCCACGCGCTCGTACACCAAATCGATGGTGGGTGCCGCTGCGGCTCTCGCTTTATCCGCGCCAAGGCGCAGCAAACGTTCCAGCTCTGCAGTGTCTTGCATGAGTTCAAGCGCTCGGTCTCTGATGGGTGCCAACGTCGAGTGAACAATCTCGGCGGTGTCAGACTTGAGGTCTCCATAACCCTTGCCTTCATAACTTGCGACCAACGCATCCATGTTCGCGCCCGTAATGGCGCGCTGGAGGGTGAGCAGGTTTGAGACACCAGGCTTTGCCTGTTCATCGAAAATGATGTCACGGTCTGAATCAGTTACCGCAGTTTTAATTTTCTTGAGCATTGCCTTGTCATCGTCCAAGAGAAATACACAGCCACTGGGACTTGACTTACTCATTTTTGCGTTGGGGTCCTGCAGGTCAACGATCCGGCCGGTCTCCTTGATCACGAGAACCTCAGGAACTGTGAAAGTTTTTCCAAACGTATTGTTGAAACGCTGGGCTAGATCGCGGGTCAACTCAAGATGTTGACGTTGATCCTCACCAACGGGGACAGCATTTGCCTGGTATAGCAAAATATCTGCTGCTTGCAGGATCGGGTAGGTAAAAAGCCCAACTGTTGAGCGCTCTGACCCTTCCTTTGAAGCTTTGTCTTTGAATTGCGTCATGCGGCTAGCTTCACCGAAACCTGTCTGGCATTGCAGCACCCAAGAAAGTTGCGAATGCGCTGGGGACTGGCTTTGAACGAAAATCGTGGACTTCTCGGGGTCCAGCCCAATGGCGAGTAATTGCGCAAATGACACCAAAGTTCGTTGGCGCAACAAAGCGGGGTCGTGCGCAACGGTTATTGCATGCTGATCCACAACGCAGTAGAAGGCGTCATGGGTCTCCTGAAGTTCCACCCACTGTCGCAGAGCGCCAAGGTAGTTCCCAATGTGGAATGAATCAGCGGTTGGTTGAATACCTGAAAAAATCTTGGGCGCGCTACTCACTTTCGCTGCCTTCCTGCTCAACAATTTCATTGGTCGCTACCCAGACTCGTGAGACTCTCCGACCATCTAGCTCTCTAACATGAAATTCATGGTTATCCATGAGGACGATGTCGCCGATTTCGGGCAACCTTCCCAACTCTGCAACAATAAAACCTGCAACAGTTTCGAATGGACCTTCAGGCAATTCGATGCCGGTTTCATCGGTGAAGTCATCTCGGTTGAGCAGTCCGTCCACCGTGACCTCTCCGGGAACCTTGTTGTCAAAGACGGGCGTTTCCGGATCGTATTCATCCTTAATGTCACCGATGAGTTCCTCAACTAGGTCCTCCATGGTGACAAGTCCCGCTGTGCCGCCGTACTCGTCAAGGACCATGGCCATGTGGGCCCGCAGCCTGCGCATCTCATTCAGGGACGCGAGTACCGCTTTCGAACCTGGGAATGTCTGCACATCCCGTGCAATCTGTCCAAGACGCATGTCATGCTCAGCGTGAGCGGGGTCCAAAATGTCTCTGATGTGGACAAATCCAACAATTTCATCTGCCGAGCCACGGATCACCGGATACCTCGAGTGTGGTTGATCAATCACCATAGCTACCGCGGCCTTGATTGGCAGCGTCGCATCAAGAAATGCAACTTCAGTCCGAGGCATCATCACCTCACGCAGTTCACGCCCACCCGCGGCAAAGATGTCATCGATCATTTCGCGTTCTTCAACCGAAAGGTCCTCGTGGCCCGCGACTAAGTCACGCAACTCTTCCCCCGACATTTGCTCCTTGGCCGCTTTGGGGTCAATGCCGAGGAGGCGCACAATTGCATCCGTTGAGATGCTCAAGGCGACGATAAAGGGGCGAGTGACTCTGGCGGTGAAGTTGATCGGTCCTGCAACAAATAATGCGGTGCGCTCAACTCTCTGGAGTGCAATGCGCTTGGGCACCAACTCTCCCAGGACCAAACTGATGTAGGCGATCACAATGGTGACACCAATAAATGAAATTGTATTTGCTGCACTCTCATTCAGCCCGGCATTAACCAACGGGGTCGCCAACAGCGGGGCGATCTGCGCGGCACCAAAACCCGCGGAAATAAAACCAGCAAGTGTGACGCCCACCTGAACGGTCGCGAGGAACCGATTTGGGTCATCGACCAGCTTCTTAAGGGCTCGACCCCGGCGTCCTGTCTCAGACAGGCGTTGAGCCTGGCTTTCTCGGATGGAGACGAGAGCAATTTCAGCGGCGGCGAAGAAACCACCGAGTACCGTGAACAGGAGTACAACGAGAACGTTAACCCACAATTCATTCACAGGCTTACCCTAGACGGTCCCCCCTTACGCAGAAAGTCAGCGCGCAGTCGCCTTCTGAAGATTCTCATCGATCGAGGCCAGGAATTCCTCGGTTGTTTGGAACGGTTGATCCGGTCCAATCAACATGGCCAAGTCTTTGGTCATCTTTCCCTGCTCAACAGTTTCAATGCACACGCGCTCGAGAGTGCGGGCAAACTCGGTGACCTCAGGGGTGGAATCCAGAACACCTCGGTGCTCCAGTCCCCGCGTCCAGGCGAAAATCGAGGCAATGGGGTTCGTGGAAGTCGGCTTACCCTGCTGGTGTTGGCGGTAGTGACGGGTCACGGTGCCATGTGCTGCCTCAGCTTCAACGGTGCGACCATCCGGTGTCATGAGAACGCTCGTCATCAGGCCAAGTGAGCCGAAGCCTTGCGCGATCGTGTCCGACTGCACATCACCGTCGTAGTTCTTGCAGGCCCACACATATCCACCCTCCCATTTGAGAGCAGCGGCGACCATGTCATCGATTAGGCGGTGTTCATAGGTAATTCCTGCTGCCTCGAATTCCGCTTTGAATTCGTTTTCATAGATATCAGCAAAAATATCTTTGAACTGGCCGTCATAGGCCTTCAGGATCGTGTTCTTGGTGGACAGGTACACGGGGTACTTCCGATTCAATCCATAGCGCATGGATGCCCTGGCAAAGTCGCGAATTGATTCATCGAGGTTGTACATACCCATGGCCACGCCGCCAGCAGGAAAATCAAACACATTGAATTCCATTGGCTCGGTGCCGTCTTCAGGTGTGAACGTCATGGTCAACGTTCCTGCACCGGGGACCTTGAAGTCCGTGGCCTTGTATTGATCACCGAAGGCATGGCGACCAACAATGACCGGCTTGGTCCAACCAGGTACCAACCGAGGGATGTTCGAGATGATGATTGGCTCACGGAAAATCACGCCGCCAAGAATGTTACGAATTGTCCCGTTCGGAGACTTCCACATTTTCTTGAGACCAAATTCCTCAACCCGAGCTTCATCAGGAGTAATGGTCGCGCACTTAACGCCAACACCGTATTTCTGAATCGCATGGGCTGAATCAATTGTCACCTGATCGTCGGTTGCATCGCGGTGCTCAATGCTGAGGTCGTAGTAGTGCAAATCGACGTCGAGGTATTTCAAAATCAGTTCATCTTTGATGAACTGCCAAATGATTCGTGTCATTTCATCGCCATCCAGTTCTACGACTGGATTGACAACCTTGATTTTGTTAGACATGTGAATAGCTCCTGTGATTTCAGAATAATTTGGGTTGCAATTTAAAGTGATTTGACGTCAGCTTGCTTCGCCTTGACGGCTTCATATGCTTCACCGAGCAGGACACGCTCAGCCTCGGTCAGTGGAGTTTCTATGACGCGCTTGATGCCACCTTGGCCAATTTCGGCTTCAACTCCGAGATAGGCACCGGACAGGCCATACTCACCATCAACCCATGCACACACGGGCATAACCCGGCCTGAGTCCTCATGGATAGCCCGCGCCATGCGTGCTGCAGCAGCCGATGGTGCGTAGTAGGCAGAACCTGTTTTCAGGAAAGCAACAATTTCCGCGCCACCATTGCGAGTGCGCTCGACGAGCTCATCAATTTTCTCTTGTGAGAGAAGATCAGTAAGTGGCTTGCCATCAACACTGCAGGCTGAAGCTACGGGGACCATTGTGTCGCCATGAGATCCAAGTGTAAGCGTGGTGACACTACTCACAGGGACGGAAAGTTCCTCAGCAACAAAGTGTGAGAAGCGTGCGGTGTCGAGCATTCCGGCTTGGCCAATCACTCGGTTGTACGGAAACTGGGAAACGATTTGCGCTAATGCTGTCATTTCATCGAGGGGGTTTGCCACGTTCACTATCACGCAATTTGGTGCGTGCTTGGCAATATTCTCAGCGACGCCACGCATAATTTTCGCATTCGTTTCAATCAGGTCCATGCGGCTCATTCCTGGCTTGCGCGGAAGGCCTGCGGTGATGATCACAATTTCAGCGCCAGCGATTGCTTCGTAGCCACTGCCATCCATGCCGGTTGTTTGACCAACAAGTTTGGTTTCGAATCCTTCAATCCAGCGGGATTGATTCATGTCTAGGGCCAAGCCCTCGGCTTTACCGTCAACAACGTCGGTCAACACGACCGTTTCAAAGATGTCATATTCAGCGAGTCTGAGTGCCGTGGTTGAGCCATAGAAACCTGCGCCAATGACGGCGACCTTGCCGGAGCGTGACATGCGTTTTCCCTTCGAGAGGAGATCCCTGATGATGAGCGATTATCTTGACGTCAAGATACCGCGTTCTGTTCCGAATTATTAGTTCGGGGCAGGAACCCATAGGGCAAATATGGTCAATGTCACTCCCAGAGTTGCCAAAACTGCCACGTCAACCCGCTTGGACCGCACCACCAACATCCCTGCCTGCGAATCTGGCAGGAATAATCGCAGGAATGTGGCCAAGACAACGCTCACGGCTAGGCCAACAGATCCGCGGCGAAAATGATCCGTCGCGATCATGATGAGTGAAAACCCAATACCGACGAAAACCAAAGTCAGCGGCCATTGACTCAGACGGCTCTTGCGCCGCCGAGGCAGCGGATGAACGCTGGCGCCACTGGTGTCCATATCGGTCAGACTACCCGAACCCGGGGTTCAGATGGATAGAACGTGATCCCTAGCGAAGTCCCGCAGCGCGTTCTGCCGATTCCACAACGTTGGTGATCAACATTGCTCGCGTCATGGGACCAACACCACCAGGCATGGGTGCAATAAAGGCTGCAATGTCACCAACATTTGAGGCAACGTCCCCAACAAGTCCCGCATCTGTTCTGGTGATGCCGACATCCAGCACCGCTGCCCCAGGCTTCACGTTTTCAGCTGAGACAATCCCTGGAACGCCTGCGGCTGCCACGATGATGTCTGCTCGTTTGAGCTCAGAAGCTAGGTCTTTGGTCCCCGTGTGACACAGAGTCACCGTTGCGTTCTCGCTGCGGCGAGTGAGAAGGAGCCCTAATGGACGGCCCACTGTTACTCCCCTGCCAACCACGCACACCTGTGCACCGTCAATGGTGACGTTATAGCGGCGCAGTAGCTCAACAATTCCTCGCGGAGTGCAGGGCAGCGGAGCGTCAACCCCAAGTACTAACCGACCTAGGTTCATGGGGTGCAGTCCATCGGCATCCTTGTTGGGATCCATGAGTTCCAACACCTTGTTTGAATCGAGGTGTTTGGGCAGGGGAAGCTGGACGATGTAACCCGTGACCGACGGATCGGCATTGAGTCGCGCTATTTGCGCGTCCACTTCCTCCTGTGTCGAGGATTCTGGCATGTCGACCCTGATCGAATTGATACCAACTTCAGCGCAATCCTTGTGCTTTCCGCCAACGTAGGCATGGGATCCGGGGTCATCCCCTACCAAAACTGTTCCCAATCCCGGGGTAATACCCAGAGCCTTCAGCGCGTCGACGCGAACCCGAAGTTCTGCTTTAACGGCAGTTGCTGTGGCTTTTCCATCAAGGATCATGAGCCAATACTTGCATACGCTTGATCAAGACATGGCAAAAAACACCAAGGCTATGAACGGGCCCAGTATTCCTCAGAACCTGTCTTTGCTTCATAGTCATCGGGGGTCTCATATCCCGGTGCCATGGAGGCAGCACTGCCAGCCATGTATTGGTGGTGACCAATCCCCAGCAGTCGAATCCAACTCTGCTGACCAAATGTCAGTGCAATTGCGCAACCCAACTCAACAAGTTCGGGTTCAGTGAAATGCTTATGGAGTTCGGCCCAAAATGCATCGGGGTCAGAAATTGTCGATGGACCCCACGCAATCGCCTGTGCATAGCGCAAAGCTGCCCGTTGTTTATCGTCGTATTTATCTGATGCCTCAAAATTCAAAAGTTCGTCATACTGTGCTTCTTGTAAACCAGCGGTCGTCGCCTGCTCGGAGCGCTGGTTTCCGCAAAATTCGCACACGACTGTTCGGGAGATGTAAACCCTGCACAACTCTTTGATGGTGTGATCGCACACGCCATTGCGAAAAATGGCATCCCAGGAGTCAGCAAATCCCCAGAAAGCACCCGGGACATGTGCCCTGACCGCCGAGGATTCTGGCCGCGGTGTCCCGTGGGCCGCGCACCGATGCATTTCCTCCTGCATGCGCGGGTCCATGTCTTCGAGTGGCACAAAACTAATTCGTTGGGTCACTGCGTACCTTTCTAGTAAAGTCTCCCCGTTTTAACAGACTGTAAGGCATTCCATGGTTTGTCGGTGTACATTTACCAAAAAGATGCAATCGATTGTTAGAAAGGTCAAGGGCACCCTGACATGGAGCAGTCATTCACCGTCCACGTGAACGGCGAAAGCCATCAGGTGACGTGCATGCCGGACACTCCACTCCTGTGGGTTCTTCGTGGCGCATTAGGTCTGACCGGCACGAAATTTGGTTGTGGCAGCGGATTGTGCGGAGCCTGTACCGTGCATATTGACGGGGCCGCAAGGCATGCCTGCGATACGCCAATCTGGTCGGTTGGAGACAGTCGGGTCACAACTATCGAAGGCCTAGCCCGCGACGGTGATGAGCACCCGCTCCAGCGGGAGATCGTCACCTCACAGGCAATGCAATGTGGGTATTGCATATCAGGAATCATCATGCGCGGAGCCGTGTGCCTGAACAAGGCTGAGCAAGAATCAAGAGTTCTTGATCGGGAAACTATTTGCCAAGAACTTGACGGTCACCTGTGCCGCTGCGGGGCGCACAATCGAATGATTGATGCAATGACGCGCGCTAACGCCACCATGATTCAAGGTCAGGTGCGCGACAAGTGACAACACCCAGCATGACCCAATCAATTTCCCTTGCAGCAAGTCCAAAAATCGCACACTGGCTCGCTTTCCCTGACCGCCACTCTGTCATTGCTCAAACTGGAAAAGTTGAGTTGGGGCAAGGAATTCGATTAGCACTCCGCCAGATCGTGGCCGATGAACTCGGATTTAATCTTTCACAGGTTCATTTGGCGCCCACCACCATCGTTGCCAGCCCCAATGAAAGTTTCACTGCCGGATCCATGTCCATTGAGCACTCGGGTAATGCCTTGCGCGCAGCATGTATTGCAATACGCGAGTTGGCTGCGCGAGGCAATGTCGACGACTACTCGCAGCTTGACCTTGATGTTGACATCGCTGAAGTGACTACCACTATTTCTGTGTCAGCAGCCCCCGTAATTTACGTGGGCGAATCAATACCGCGCGATGACTTCGCAGGAAAGGCAATCGGGGCGGCCAGTTTTCTCCAGGATCTGCGTTTCGATGGGCAGCTTTTTGCCCGCGTGGTGAGACCACCGCAGCGCGGTTGTGAACTCACCTCTATTGACATCGATTCGGTTGAACACTTGCCCGGTGTTGTCTCGGTTCACCGGGACAGGTCATTCCTGGCGGTTATTGCATCGAGTGAGTGGGCGGCTATCAATGCACGTGAGCAGCTCACCAAATCAGCGCAATGGAGCACTGGAAGTTTCACAACTAACTCCAGCGACATGGAGGGATTGCTAAGAACGAGCGCGTGCATCCCTGACGTTTTGGCGTCCAGCGAGCTCGCTGTTGATGAATCAAATTCGATCGAAATCTCTCAGACCTACACGCGCCCATATATTGCCCACGCGTCCATTGGAACCTCCTGTGCCATCGCGCAGTTTGATGGCAACAACCTGTCGATTTGGACGCATTCGCAAGGGATTTTCCCGCTGCGCGCGGACATCGCCACGGCATTGAGCATGTCTCCCGACCAGATATTCATTGAACATGTGCCCGCCGCAGGTTGCTATGGACACAATCCCGCTGATGACGTTGCCTTCGAGGCTGCCCTCCTTGCCATTGCCCACCCAGGAAACCCTCTCGCTCTCACATGGAGTCGCGAGGACGAGTTGGCCTGGGATCCATTCGGTCCTGCGGCAGTCGTTGACATTTCAGCTTCAGCAACATCTGATGGGAAGATTCTTAATTGGAAATATGATTCGTGGAGCAATGGGCATTCAACTCGCCCCACCACACTGCCCACGCCTGCTTTTTGGGCTGAAGAACTTTTAGGGCACGGGCAACTTCCCCCTGCCAGTGATCCCCCTGTCCCCACAGGCGGAGGAATTGGCCGTAATGCAATCCCGTTTTATGAAATTCCTGCAGTTAATGTCCAGACAAATAGAGCACTCGAGGTTCCCGTACGCACGTCAGCGATGCGCGCATTGGGTGCTCACATTAATGTTTTTGCCACCGAGTCCCATATCGATGAATTGGCAGCCGCCTGCAACCTTGACCCCATTGAATTTCGATTGCGAAATTTAAGTGACCAACGTGCCATTGATGTTTTGCAACGTGTTTCTTCCATGTCGAACTGGTCTGAATACACAGCCTCGGACACGTCGGCTCTCGGAGTTGCTGTTGCCCGCTACAAAAATAAGGGGGCATGGTGTGCCACCGTGGCCGAGCTCGAGGTCACCGATTCGGTCACCGTCAGGAATCTGTGGATTGCTGTTGATGTTGGTCGGGTAATCAACCCTGATGGCGTGCTCAACCAGATACAGGGTGGAGCCATTCAATCCCTAAGTTGGACCCTCAGGGAACAGATCCAGATCGCGGACGGCCTCGTCACGAGTGACAACTGGGAGGACTACCCCATCGCCCGATTCACTGACATCCCGCCTGTGCACGTGGAAATCATTGATCGTCCCCTTGAACAAAGCCTTGGCTCGGGCGAAACATCGATCGGGCCGACTGCCGCGGCATTGGGCAATGCTCTCGCTCGAACCTTGGGCGTTCGGGTGGTCAATCTGCCCCTCAACTCGAAAAATATTCTCAGAACGATTAGTTAGTTGGGGGATTTTGTGGTCATCGTGATCATGGGGTGGTAGCCTAACCGCAATCGATTGCATAAGTAATCGGCCAGACAGGTCAGGAGAGCCACGATGTCACTGATGCCAGCCCGCGAGTTTGCCCAAACTTCTATTGCCGCACCAGGAATTATCGGTGTGGACTGGGAAGAGCGCGTTGATTTCAACCGCCTCCGGGACTATCGCATTGGGCGAGCCAAGGAGGCCTTGGCCAAGAGTGACCTCGGGGCTGTACTCGTTTTCGAATCATCGAATATCCGCTACCTGACTTCTACGCATATTGGCACCTGGGGTTACAACAAGACGGAGCGCTGGGCGCTGCTCACACGTACCGGAGAGCCATGGATCTGGGATTTCGGCTCTGCCGCAAAAAACCATCGCATGTACTCACCATGGTTGAATCCTGATCAATCCCGCGGGGGCAATAACGGACTCCAAGGAGCAATAGCCCCGACCTCAGGGCTGCCATTTGGCACTGCCGCCGAAATCGCCGCAATTCTCAAAGAAGAAGGCGTTTTTGGAATGCCTCTCGGTGTCGATGTCGTGGAAATGCCAATGCTTCGTGAACTCGAGGCAGCAGGTATCGATGTGCGAGACGGTCAGCAGGTCATGCTTGATGCCCGCGAGATCAAGAACAAAGACGAGATCCTGCTTCTGAGCCAGGCCGCGGCCATGGTCGATGGTGTTTACCAAGATATTTACGAGTTTCTCAAGCCAGGCGTTCGCGAGAACGACGTCGTCGCCCTTGCAACTAAGCGGCTCCTCGAGATGGGCAGCGAGCAGGTTGAAGCCATCAACTCAATTGCCGGCGAGCGTTGCAGCCCGCACCCACACGTATTCTCGGATCGCTACATTCGCCCGGGAGACCAAGCCTACTTTGACATCATTCACTCATTCAACGGTTACCGCACCTGCTACTACCGCACTTTCGCGGTCGGTCGCGCCACTCAAGCGCACCGCGACGCATACAAGAAAGCACGCGAACTGATCGACAACGCCATTGCTCTGGTGAAGCCCGGTGTGAGCACGGACCAAATTGCGAAGTTGTGGCCCAAAGCCGATGAGTTTGGATTCAGCTCCGAAATGGAAGCATTCGGACTGCAATTCGGTCACGGCCTTGGCCTTGGATTGCACGAGCGCCCCGTTGTGAGCCGACTCAATTCAATTGACAACCCGGTGGAAATCAAGCCTGGCATGGTGTTTGCCCTTGAAACATACTGGCCGGCTGATGATGGTCATTCCGCTGCTCGCATTGAAGAGGAACTCGTGGTGACCGAGAACGGTGCTGAACTTCTCACACTGTTCCCTGCTGAAGAGTTGGTTGTCACCAACCCGTATTAAAAACCATGTGCGGCAATGGAAATTGCTTAGTGCGTGAAAATTTCAGGGTGCTGACTGAGTTCTTTTCTGGTGCGTTGAATGTGCCCCACCAGGTAGCGCTCTGCATCTTGTGAATCCTGGCGGGCCAAGGCTTCCAGCAGGAGTCTGTGTTCGGCGTTGACAATCCACATTCGCCGGGCACCTGTAATTTCCATGAAAGCGCGACGGTAGTGGGAAGTAGAATTCCAAAGTCTGGTGACCGAATCACGCAATTGCTCTGTAGGGCAATGTGAATACGTCAAGAGGTGGAACTCGCGGTCCAGTTCTAGGAATGCCTGAACATCAACGCCAGCTTCAATGCGAACTTGGATTTCATCGAGTCGTTCAAAATCTGCTTCCGTGAGAGCAGGCATACTCTCAATCAATGCAAGGGGCTCAAGGCGCTCGCGCATGCGGTAAAGTACCTCAACCTGGTTGATATCCAAATGCGGGACGCGAGCACCTTTATTTGCTTCCACGTCCACGAGTCCATCCGCGTCAAGGATCCGGATCGCCTCGCGAACAGGTAGCCTGCTCGAGCCCAGACGCTCGGCCACTTCTTCCTGCAGGATGCGTTGTCCCGGGGAAATTTTCCCGCTCAGGATTTCATCGCGCAAGATCGCGGCTATGCGCTCACTTGCCGCGGGTTCCTGAACTGAGAGCTCACTCAATTAATCAAACCTCTCAGGATTGTGATCGAAGGCTTTGCCGTTGGGGTAACTGACCAACTCAAACTGCATTCCCCATGGACTCAAAAAATACACCCAACGCTGCCCTTCACTGGCACCTTTGCTCGCCGTCGGCTCGCCCAAGACCACTATGCCTTTGTCTTTGAGGGAATGGAGGTGCGCCAAAGCCGCATCCATGTCTTCCACATAGATAGCGACATGGTGGCCGCCGATGTCACTATTTTTCGGCACCACGTCATTGCTGTCCGGGGCAATGTATTCAAAAACTTCAAAGATCGCTTTGCCGCCAAGGCGGTAGAAATGCAACTCACGCATGACAGCTCGTGGGTGCACATTGAGGTGCTCAGTCATCCAATCAGTGTCCGGGTGCTCAAATGGACCCAGTTTGTACATGTACTCGCATCCGAGCACGTTGATAAAGAAATCATCTGCTTCAGCCAAGTTGGGGACCGTGATACCAATGTGATCCACGCCTGTGACACCGGGAATTCCTGTCATGGATTTCTCACCCTCTCGCTTGTATTTGGATCCATAATTTAGTGCATTTGTGATCTTTATGGGCAATTTTGGGCAATTTTTCTTAAAAAGTATTGAATATGGATCCATTTTATGGCAGAGTCTGGGCATACGGTGCTCTGGTAGGCGCCAATAACATGAGTGAAAAGGTGAGCTATGTCTGACATCACGGAACTGACCCCTGAAGCGCCCTGGCTGCAGATTTCTACGACCAGTGCTGATTGGGATGCCGCAGACCCCAATCTGCTCACCTCCATGCTCAGCGAAATGGTCTTGATTCGCACTTTTGAAGAGGAAGTCCTCCAATTGGCCAGCGAGGGTCTCATTCACGGACCCGCCCACTCCAGCATTGGTCAAGAAGGTGGCGCCGTCGGTTCGGTCATTGGTCTCGAGGCCGCCGACACCGTGAATGGATCACACCGCGGGCACCATCAATTCATCGCCAAAGTCCTCACCTACCTCGCACCCAATGGAATCGATCCCCGCAACGACTTTGATCCCAAGGTTTATGACGCGATGCTGCGCACCCTCGCTGAAATTTGCGGGCTCGATCGGGGCTTCAGTCACGGCCGCGGCGGCTCCATGCATTTGCAGTGGGAGGAAGCCGGCGCCATTGGCACCAACGCAATTGTCGGCGGCGGTGTTCCCCTCGCCGCCGGTTCCGCCTGGGCGCATAAGCACGCCGACACCGACAATGTTTCCGTTACCTACTTCGGTGATGGAGCGGCCAACATCGGCTCGACCTTGGAGTCATTTAACTTGGCTGCCGCGTGGAAAATTCCCGTTTGTTTCTTCATCGAAAATAATCAATATGCGGTATCCACTACCGTGGCTGAAGCCACCGGTGAACCGCGCTTGTCAGCGCGCGGCCCCGGTTTCGGCATTCGCAGCTACAAGGTTGATGGCATGGATCCACTCGCCGTGTACCTCACCATGCAAGACGCTCTTAACCACATGCGCAACGGTGATGGACCAACGGTCATCGAGGCAGACGTCTACCGGTTCTTCCATCAAAACGGTCCATTCCCGGGCAGCGCATTCAAGTACCGCACCAAGGAAGAAGAACAGTCATGGCGAGATCGTGATCCAATCGATCAGATCAGTAGTCACCTAGTTCGCCGCGAGATCCTCACCCAGGCAGAGATCGACGCATTCATTGTTCGATCAAAGGAACTCATGGCTTCACTCACCGCCGAATTATTTGAACCAGTGCCCGGTGGCAAGCCCAATGAGCGTCGGATCAAGGAATCTGAATGGCCTGACCCGGCATTCGTCAACGTTGGGGTTCGTGGGGATCTGAGTGAACTTGCCGGGATGCGGGTTGAGGATCTTGATACCTTTAGCGGCGAGCTCGACACGGTGAAGTTCATTGACTCCGTTGCCAGCGTCATGTTTGCCCGCATGGACCAGGACTCGCGCATTGTTGTCATGGGTGAAGACATACACCGCCTCAACGGTGGGACCAACGGTGCAACGCGTGGACTCAAAGACGCCTTCCCAGATCGAATTCTTGGCACCCCCATCAGTGAAAATGCATTCACAGGACTCGCAGGCGGCATCGCCCTCGATGGTCGTTTCCGTCCTGTCATTGAATTTATGTATGCCGACTTCATGTGGGTCGCAGCTGATCAGTTATTCAACCAGATTGGCAAGGCACGACACATGTTTGGCGGTACCGGTGCAGTGCCCGTTGTACTTCGGAGCAAAGTTGCCATGGGTACGGGTTACGGTTCACAACACTCCATGGACCCGGCAGGAATCATGGCTACCAATCCTGGCTGGCGGATTGTTGCTCCCTCGACACCATTTGACTACGTCGGCCTCATGAACACGGCACTGGCCTGCGACGACCCCGTAGTGGTTCTCGAGCACGTTGATCTTTACAACTCAACAGGCATTGGTCCTGTTGATGACTTCGACTACTCACTACCCGTGGGTAAAGCAGCCATCAGGCGCAGCGGTAGCGAAATCACCATAATCTCTTACCTCGCAATGACAAATTATGTTCTTGAGGCAGTCGAGAGAATGGGTAATGTTGACGCTGAGGTTATTGACCTTCGCTGGCTGGACCGCGCGAGCATCGACTGGGACACAATCGGTGAAAGTATTCGCAAAACCAATAAGGTGATGATCGCTGAGCAAGGTGCGCGCGGAACTTCCTATGGTGGTTGGCTGGCCGATGAAATCCAGCGCCGATTCTTTGATTGGCTTGACCACCCTGTTGAACGTGTATCCGGAGGCGAAAGCTCGCCCAGCATTAGCAAGATGCTTGAGCGCGCTGCAATTGCCAAGAGTGAAGAAGTAGAAATCGCACTCAATGAACTCATGGAGGGTTACCGTGGCTGAACTACTCCTCATGCCAGAAGTTGCCGCCGGCGCGACTTCAGCCGTTCTCTCTTCATGGCCACTGGCAGAGGCCAGCAGCTACAGCGCCGGTGAGATATTGGCCATCATCGAAACCGATAAAGCGGTCGTGGACGTCGAAGCCGAGTCCGTTGGCATCCTGGTCAAACTTCTCATCGCCGAAAGCCAAGAAGTTGAAATCGGTCGACCCATCGCACTCATTGCTGCGCCCGGCGAAGTTATCGCCGACATAGATGCCACCTTAAGTGAACTGGGCTACTCCCCCGATTCAACTCCTAGTGCATCCGCTGAACCAGCTACCAGTGCTGCCCCGGCCACGGAGACTTCCGTTGAAGTTTCCAGTCGCGTGTTTGCAAGCCCACTGGCCCGGCGCCATGCCAAAGAAAAGGGAATTGACCTGTCTCAGGTGACCGGCACCGGACCCCAGGGTCGAATTCGCAAACATGACCTGGACAACGTGCAGGCGACCTCTGGGAAGTCGACGCCAGCAACTGCAACCACTGCACCAGCCATTCCGACACCTGTTCCTGGAACTGTCACCGAAATCCCCCACAGCCGGCTGCGCCGCGCGATTGCTCAACGACTCGTTGAAAGCAAGACTCAGGCGCCACACTTCCACCTCGATGCAACTATCCGGGTTGATCGCTTAATGGCCTTGCGTGCTGAAATTAACGATGGAGCACAAACCCGAGTTTCATTTAATGACTTTGTCATTAAAGCCGTTGCTGCCGCGCATTTGAGGGTTCCACAGATGAATGTGATCTGGACACCTGATGCGGTCCTGCAGTATTCCACTGTTGATATTTCAATGGCGGTTGCAACCGACAACGGATTGGTAACACCAACGCTCCGCGGCGTTGAAAATATGACGGTCACCCAGATTGCACTCGCTTCGAAGGATTTTGCCACAAGGGCCAAGGAAGGCGGCCTGCGGCAAAATGAGCTCGAAGGCGGATCAACATCCGTTTCGAACCTCGGCATGTTCGGTGTTGAGAGTTTCAGTGCGATTATCAATCCGCCCCAGTCATCCATCATCGCTGTTGGGGCCATTACAGCAGAACCAGTGGTTGACAATGGCACTGTTGTAGCTGGACATGTCATGCGAGTGACCGTGTCTGTTGACCATCGGCCAATCGATGGAGCAACGGGTGCCATGTGGCTGCGCGAGTTCGTCGACTTGATGGAATCCCCCGCCAAAATTCTTGCCTGAAAATCACCTGAATCATTGGGGCGCAGCGACTACAATCGATTGCATGACTGAAGTAGTAAACGCCGATATCGTAGTTGCTGGCGCCGGGCACAATGCCCTCATTGCCGCGGCATATCTGGCAAAAGCGGGCAAGAGTGTTGTTGTCGTTGACGCACGAGCGATCCCCGGAGGAGGGGTCGCCACCGAGGAATTCCTTCCTGGGTTCTTCATGGACAGTTGCTCAACCGGCCACACCATCATCCAAGGCAATCCTGTTATCAAGGACGACTCACTTGGTTTGATTTCCCAATATGGCTTGACGTACGTGGATCCAGATCCCGTAGCGCGAGTTGCCATGCCAGACGGCGAACAAATCGGAATGCACCTCGATCCGCAGAAAACCTATGACGAATTTGCTCGATTTTCCACCAAGGACGCCGATCGTTATGTGCAGATGCTCGAGGATTGGGACAACGCAAAGTCAGCGTTCGCCACGGCCAACAACACGCCAATTGGTTGGGGCAAAACTCTTGACCAATTGCTCGATGCTCTGCCCAACGGTGGGACCTGGCGTCGGCGTCGAGCACTCAGTGCTTGGGATGTGATTCGACATGAATTTACCGAGGAACATATACAAGCATTTCTGTTGTGGGAGGCCTGCCAGACTTTTGGGTCAGTCGACCTACCTGGTTCTGGGGTTCTTCCCTACTCAATCATGGGCGGCCGCCAAAAGCGCAGCTGGACAATTCCACTCGGCGGATCTGGGAAGTTGACCGATGCCCTCGTGGCAGTGATTGAAGCCAACGGCGGCTCGATTGTGTGCAATACCCAGGTCTCGGAATTACTCATTGACTCCGGTCGCTGTGTTGGATTCAAAGCTGATGACGGCCGAGAATTCCATGGCAAAGATGGTGTGCTCTCCACTATTCATATCAAGCACCTCGTTGACATGGCACCGAAAGAAGCGTGGGGTGAAGACTTTGTTTACGGTGTTGAAACCTACGACATTGGCATACCCCTTCTCGCAATCTTCCTCGTGATGAATGAGATCCCCACATTTAAGGGTATGAGCGCGGCAGATACTGCGGTCAGCAGTGGTTTAGCCCAATGGCCACTTGAAGTTCTCTCTCAGGTGAGAGACATCAGAGATCGCAAACCAGTGACTGAATCGGCCTGGACACTCGTGGCAACACCAAGTCTGGTTGACCCGTCTCGCGCACCCGAAGGCAAGCACACGGTGAAACTCCTTGTACCCGTATCGCACGTTGCCCCTTATGGAGCAGCGAGTTGGGACGACGCAAAAGAGCACCATGCGGATCGCATTATTGATTACATCGCGACCCAGGTGCCAAATATCAATAGCTCAACTATTGAAACGCGAATCGTCAAGAGTCCACTCGACATTGAGCGCGCCAATCAACACATGATTAACGGGTGCGCACATGGCGGTGACAAAGGCGTGCCATTCGCCGGACCGCTCCGCCCCGTTCCAGGCTGGGCATCGCACACAATGCCGATCCCAGGGCTCTATCAAACCGTAGGAACAACACATCCAGGTGGTTCAATTACTGGATCCCCAGGGCGCAATGCGGCCATGGTCATGATGCGCGATTTGAATCTGGAATTCAGTGACTAAACCTAGGTGACTAAACCTGGGTGAAAGCCTCCGACGTGTAGACGAACTTTCCGCCCACCATGGTTGCCTCTGCAGTGATGTTTGGAATTTCATCCACGTCAACCTCAAAATAGTCGGCCGAAAGTATCGCAAGATCAGCAAGCATCCCTGGCTCCAGTTTGCCTCTGCTTGTCTCATCGAGTGAAAACCATGCACTACCCACCGTGTACGCGCTCAGAGCTTCCTCTCGGGTGAGGTTCTGATCCGCATCACGGACAGGGCCTGAATCGAGGGTTTTTCCAGTGACGAGCCACCAGAGTGAGCGCCACGGGTCGTAGGGACTGACGGCTGTGGCATCGGTTCCGCCACCCACGGGTATGCCCCGGTTCAACATTTCACGCAGCGGTGGTGAGCGCCGAAGGATCTCTTCTCCCCAAAAATCAGACGAGTCTTGTGCTCGGAAAACCATGCGGTCTTGTATTGCGATACCCATTCCGAGGTCTCGAACTCGATCAAGGTCGTGGTCAGAGATTGGTTCTGCGTGTGCGAGTGAGATGCGTACTTTGTCAGCCGGAGCTACTGCGACAGCACGCTCAATCGCATCAAGCATCGCGGTAATTGTTTCTCTCAGAACCGCGTGTAAATGCACGGACCAGCCAGCATTGATCAAATCAATGAGTAGCTCCTCGAGCAATTGGCTGCCTTCTTGCGTCACTTGAAATGGCTGAACCCCTTCAAGATCCATAAAGCCATAGGAAACAATTTCACCAGCACCTGTCAAGCGCAGCCAGTCGTCACCGAAACCTGGATGCAAGTACTTGATGAATTCACCCATTTGGACTCGTTCATTTCCAGCACCCTGGACCATCATGTAAATCCTGGTTCGGATCGTCATTTCTTGGCGGCGCCACAATTCATAAACGGGGCGATAAGCCTCCGGCGGCATACCCATGCCACCGGGATCAATAACACCAACAAGACCCAACCGATTTAGGCGGCGCATCATTGCAGCAGTCCACTGAACTTGGGTTTCAAAGTCTGGACGTCCTGCAAGGCCGAGACATAGTTGGAAAGCACCTACACCCCTGCACAAACCCGTGGGCTCGCCGTCGGGACCTCGTTCGAAACTACCTCGGGGAGGATCCTCTGACTCACTCGTTATTCCTGCTGCCTTCAGGGCTGCTTCATTCAATACAGCAGATTCATAAAGATATTGAACGTACACCGGATGCCCAGGTGCCAACGCGGTTAACTCCTCGGCGCTTGGGCCACGGCCCTCGAGGAACTGCCCTGGACCCCATCCCCCGACAACGCAAATCCATGTTCCTTCGGGCTTTTCTGCGGCCATCGCAGAGATCATGTCCAGACCTTCAGCCAGAGATTTGATGCCACTCCAATCGAGATGCTGATTCCAGGTCAACCCGGCACGCAACATGTGGATGTGTGAGTCAATCAAGCCTGGAATGACGCGCCTGCTAGCAGCATCAATTACTGTCGTGTCAGGGCCAGCGAGGGCCTCAATGTCGCGCTCTGAGCCTATTGCCAGAATCGTCGAACCTGAGATCGCGATTGCTTGTGCATCAGGATTTTCCGCACTTGCCCAAATTTTTGCATTCTTAATAATGGTGTCAGCGTTGTTCATGGTGAGTCTCCTGATTTCCAGTGCAGTTACTAGTTCTCATCTGAGGATGTATTTCGCCTGACAGTCATGACGTGATCCCAGACCTGGCTTCTTAGCTCTTGAAATTCGGCGCTCGCCACGGTAGATGCATCCCTCGGCCGCGGCAGCGGAACATCAACTTCTCGATAAATTCCACTGGGCTTTCCGCCGAGAACAATGACGCGATCTCCCATCAAAACTGCTTCATCGATGCCATGAGTCACAAACAACATGCTCATCGGGTTCTTATCCCAGATCTGTAGCAGCTCAAATTGCATGAGTTCACGTGTTTGAGCGTCAAGTGCTCCAAAGGGCTCATCCATGAGAAGAACGCTTGGTTCCACTGCAAGTGCACGTGCTAGGCCAGCTCGCTGTTGCATACCACCGGACAACTGGTGAGGATAGCGGTCTTCAAAACCCTCAAGAGCCACCATGTTCACATAAGTGGAGGCAATTTTCCTTGCCTTGTCCTTCTTCATCCCCTGGACTACAAGACCATATGCCACATTGTCCAGAGCCGTTTTCCACGGAAAGAGACCGAAATCTTGAAATACTATGGCAATTCCTGGACGTGGACTGTCAACAGGCAGACCATCAGCTATTACTTGACCTTCATCTGACTGGATGAGACCGTTGAGACAGCGCAAAAGTGTTGTCTTGCCGCATCCGGATGGACCCACCACCGAGACGATTTCACGAGGACCAATTTCAAAATTTATATCTTTGAATACACAATGGTCTCCGTAGTACTTTGCCAGATTCTCCACCCTTATTCCTCGGGATGTTGAATGAGAAGCATTTTCCAATTCGGACACTGACCGCTCCATTAAGTGATTCCTCTCAATAATTGGTTCATCAGGACTTTCTGAACCACGGGTAACGTCGACGGAGGATCCGCTCAATCCCAATGGCCAAAAACAGTCCCACCATTGTCAAAATCATGATCGCCACGATTGCTTCATTATGGTTGAAATTTTGAGCTAGGCGCATAATGTGAATTCCGAGGCCATCGCCAGTGCCAATCAGGAACTCAGCAATGACGACTGCTGACAATGCACGGCCTGATGCCAGCCTAAATCCAGCAAGTAAGTAGGGCAGTGAGGCGGGAATTGCGATTCCCACCCAGACGTCTCTGCGCCGGGCACCGAAAGATTTCGCAACCTCAAGGTATCGGACTGGAATCGTTCTGGATCCATCCCAAGCCGCGACCGCCATGGGAGGGATGGCCGCAAAAACTACCAGTGCAAAAGTTGCTGATGTATTGAAACCGAGCCACAGGGTAATGATGGGCAACACGGCGATCATTGGGGTCGCATAAAAGCCATTGACATAGGGGGCGAGAGCGTCGGCGACGAATGTGACGCGGCCCATGATTAAGCCAAGGGCAGTGCCCACCACAACTGAGAGAATCAGCCCGCGGAAAACAACCGCAAAAGTTTCCCAGACCCCAGGCCACAATTTTGGGTCATTGAACAACACGTCAGGGACCGCAGTAATTACACCGATGGGCGTTGCCATGTAGTCCTTGCCAAATAATCCAACACCAATTTGCCAAATAATAAGAATGACAAGGGTGGTTGCAAGCCAAGCAATAGAGTTTTTCCAACTCCGGCGCTTTTTCTTGACTGTCGGGGTTGCCGTGGTGCCTACGCCTGCGACGGCAGACTCGACTACTGCCGCCATGTTGCGAACCTCTTTTCTACCCACTTACCAATGGCCATAACCGACAAACCAAGGAAGGTCATGACTATGACTGCCGCAAACAGGTTGTCTGTTTGATACAAGCGCGAATACGTCCTTAAAAGGAGGCCAATTCCCGAGGCATCGAGAAGGAACTCAGCAGCCACGACACCCACAAAACCTAGGGCGACACCTTGGCGAATACCACTCATGGCGAATGGCAAAGTTGAGGGAATCACCACGTCTTTCCATGTTCGGGCCTCACCGGAGCCAAATGAGCGCGCAACTTCCAATAATCTCGGACTTACTGCTCGAACGCCTTCGATGGTGGTGATGCACACAGGGAAAAAGACAAACCAACTGACAATTATTGCCTTTGGCCAGTAGCCGAACCCGAGGATCGAGAGAACAAAGGGAATCATGGCAATCGGTGGTGTCACATACAGAACGGTGACGTAACTTTCCAGTGCGCTCCCAATGAGCGTTATTCGGCCGATCACGATGCCCAGAGCCAACCCCAAGAAAGTCCCAATAACAAATCCAGCAACGAACAATTGAAGGGACTCTGTCAGCGCCTTCCAAAAAACAGGGCTTGTGAATAGATTGAAAAGGGCGAGAATCACTTCACTCAGAGGTTTAAAAAAGATCGGCTCGAAGTAGAATCGTCCTGCGAGCTCCCAAATAACAGCGCCAATCAAGAGTCCGACTATTAGGCCAAACCTGATGCGCCGAGGTGATTTCTTTTTGGCCCTTTTTGAGTCTGACGGGCCTGACTTTGGATTTGCTGTTGCGCTTGGTGAATCCACTGTGGAACTACTCACTGACAAATTCACCTCCAACTTGCTTGTCCTTGAAGTTCTGACGATAGACGAGAATCACGGGATGTGCGTGCTGAAAACTTTGATCTCCAGCACGCACACCGTGTGTGAAATTATCCGGCCTGGACCAACTTATTAGCGTCATCCCAGATCGATGTGTCAATGATTCCGTTGGGATCATATGACTCGGCAATGGACCCTGCGCCCACCTGTGCATTGATCGAATTTTGCAGGTAGGAAGCGTCTAGGCCGTTTGTATCCTTCTCCCATTGACCGAAGTCAAGGAATTGCTGGAATACAGCGGCTGCTAGTGCGGGGTCTTCCTGCTTGATGATTCCCTGACTCGACAAATATTCAACAATTGCGTCGAAATTCGCTGGGTCATACATGAACTTGGTTGCATCAATCAGACCTGCGGTCAATTCAACGACTGCTTCACGGTTATTAGCAATAGTGTCATCAGAGACCACGTGCATGGCGTAGTGCAGTTGCTGCAAATCGCTCAATGCAGCAATCGTGCGCCATTCGTCGTCCGTCTGAGCTTGAACCTGTGCCAACTCATCGAGGTGAACAATTTCAGTGTCAAGAACGCCACTGACGAGCACACCAACGTAATCGTTGTTTGGATCGATAGTACTGACCTGATCGATGGTCACGCCATCTCCACAGCCATCAAGGATGGCAGAGAGCACTAGCCAGCGTGCATCGCCAACACCCTGCGCGCCAATTTCTTTGCCTGAAAGGTCAGAGCAGGTTTTTACTTCAGGGTCTCTTGTGATGAGAATCCAATCTTGCTTGTTCTCACCGTAGATACCCTTCATTGTCAGACCTTGCGGGGCACCCACGAGGAACGGATCTGTTCCGATGTGGCCGCCGTTTATATCTCCAGTCTGGACTGCCTGAACAATGTCGCCTCCGGACTTGAATGGCTGAATATCGACATTCACGCCGTATTTGTCAAAGAAACCAAAATTCTGGGCCACATACATGGGAACGTGGTACCAGCAACCTGGTAGGCCACATGCGTGTGCCCATGAGATTGTCACGTCCTCAGCCGCAGCCTCGGTAGCTTCAGCGGTAGCTTCAGCGGTTTCTTCACTGGTTACTTCCGCGGTCGCGTCAGCCGTCGCAGTGTCGTCACTGCTCGAACTACAACCTGTCGCGATAAGTGCGGTAACAGCCAAGCCTGCGATGAGCCCTGACAACTTACCCTTGCCCAACACCATTTTCATCATTAACCCTCCAAATATTGCAATCGATTGCACTTCCAAGGACGGTAACCATGTGCAGCACGCCTGTCAACTGTTTCTGCCCAATTGATCCAAATTCGTGACCTTTAATCTCCGTCATGCGGGTGGCCCACTTAGCAACCGTTTGCATGAAGAATCGAGTGACAGCGCCACCGAGGATTAGGACGTTAGATTGGGAGATTGGATTGTTAAGTTGTCGCGAGCTTGAGACCGATGACGTCGGTGACGGGAGCCACAGAGACACCTGACCAACCGAGGTCCCCCCTCAAAAGGCCCCAAAGCCAATAGGCGTACTGAACC
>Ga0181564_10000281_pt1 | contig 43050 bp, 30 predicted proteins | sample 011ome_24_FD_134512 | JGI IMG/M metagenome (GOLD analysis project Ga0181564, IMG submission 134512) | Coastal salt marsh microbial communities from the Groves Creek Marsh, Skidaway Island, Georgia - 011513CT metaG (megahit assembly) | ecosystem: Environmental > Aquatic > Marine > Intertidal... | reverse complement strand
TATGTGTATGTCACTTAAATCATTCATGGGTGCGTGTGTTTTATACCACAACTTCGGATGTCAATTATACATATACGACTAGATTTAAATGCTAGTCACGTGACACACAATGTGCCCTACGTACCCATATGCGCCAAACACCCGATTTATCCATTATTAAAAAAGTGCGCTGCGCTGTATGGGGGGGTGCGGGTCGTGGATGATGTTTACCGAGCGTTGGGATGCCGTGCGACATACATGAAAGGCAGAGTACATAGAGGGTTTATACGTATAATACACGGTACCCAGTGCACACCCGGGTGTGTCGGTTGCGCCGGTTCTCGTCGCACCGAGGGTGCGCGCGCGTGCCCACATGACGACGACGGACGACGGACGACGACGACGACGGACGACGACGGACGAAGATGTGGGGTCGGCATGGACGATGGATGACGACGTTGATGGTCGTGCTCGGGATGTGTATCGTCGGTGCGTGCGGGAACGCGCAGAGGGCGTTGGGGGATGATGCGAGAGAGGCGCGAGAGACGAGGACGATGATGCGACGAGGAACGACGGTGAAGGTGTATAAGACGACGCGACACGGCCGAGGGGCGTTGGATGTGTACTTTGAATATCACGGGGTGAATGTGAGCGGCGGCGTCGAATGGGCGAGGATGCCGACGGATGTTCGCGTAAACGGCGTTCGATGCGCGCGCGTCCAACGCGTGATGGATGAGGACGAGGACGAGGACGACGTGGAACGTAAAGGCGGGACGACGTGCGTGGCGATTATACCAAACGGTGACGTGAATGTCATGAAGCGGCGCGTGGAACGTGTCGTGGATTTTGAGCGGCGCGTCGTCGACGGGAGAGAATCCACGCAAGTGTGGCTGGCGACGACGCCGCCGATGTTGCTTGTGGACCAGACGCAAAATCATCGCCACGCGATTGCATTATTAGAGCGCTCAAAACAATCGACAGATGTGACGACGATACCAAACGATCGTCGGCTGGAGACGAAGGCGGTTCTTCGTGGCATTCTAGACAGATGCGTAAACGACCAAAGATACGAAGAGAGCGCGGATATGAAAGCATTCGTGATAGTGGACGACGACGACAAGATTTTTCGTGATGAAATTTTGGAAGAACCCGCGAGCGCACTCGTTGAGCCTCCTCGTGGTGGTGGCGCGCAACTGTTTCTTCTCGATGCCTCGGCGTCGCAGACTTGGGGAGATATCATCAAACGGCGCGCTCGCTTGTTTGTATCGCGGTGTTGCGTGGGCGTGTCTCGTTCTAGTTTTCGATTTTCGTCTCACGTGGACAACGCGCTAGAGAGCATGAGTTTGATTCGTTCGCCAGAACTTGAGCCGACGCGGCACATTCCGCCAGTTCTTTCGCGAAATTGTTCTGCCCGAGGATTTCCATACGCCGATGACGTCATCTTAGAATTCACGCGCGAACAGCGTCAAACTTTTGATGACTATCGATCATTCTACAAAGGATCTTACGAGGACATGATGCGTTCAAAAGTTGAATTTCCGCTAGCAGTATCGTTTGACGAGGGTAGACGTCTACGAGCGAAGGCCAAATTCAGAGGCGTTTCATCGTTTAGGGATTGTCAGCGACGTAAGAGTCTTTCGGTGACCTTGCGCGGCGATGGCGTGCGCTTGATGACTGGATCATTGGGTACAAAATTTTTGTTGGTATCGATGTGCTACGACGACAGGTACGTCAAAACGTTCTTGGTGCTCTCAATGGCAAAGAAACTTGGACTCTTTCCACTCGCGTTTCGATACGTACGGCTAAAAGTGCGCACCATCCCCGGAGGACAAACCGAACATGAAGGATTGTATTTGATTATGGATGATCCCAAGGCTAGCTTGCTCAGAGATCATAATGACCTGAACGCTGTCGTACGGCGACGGTTTGATCCAGCAAGGGGCACTAAAGATCCAAAGTATGTGCCTGATGTGAATGCGTTTCCAGACACAGAGTTCAACGGCATCGCCGCTCGCGTGCGGTACGAAAAGATTGTGTTGACCAGCGAAACGTGTGACGCATTAGGCACTGCTTGCTTCAATGCTTTGAACGAACTGTTTGACGTTGACGGCTACTTGCGGTGGTTGGCGCTGAATACGTGGGTGCACTCCGGTGATTATGTTGATGAACTATGGCTTCACGCGTCGAACGAAATTGGAAATCCGCGTTTCGAGTTGAATGCCTGGGATCCGGACGACGCATTCGAATCGTGCCATCACAATGGCGAAGACGCACTTATTTTTTCAGATTCAGATGCTAAATCTGATTTGTTATACTGCGCCGAAGGCGCAATCGACCGTGTTTTGTTGCGCTCGCCGTACATGTTTGAGCGATATCTCGAACAATTCAATTTTGTTCTTCGCGAAGGTATAAAGTCTGATGCGCTTCGTGCGATTGTGAAAAGGCAAGAAACCCAACTTCGCAACCTGCTTACAGACAAAGACGACGCGACAGCGCTCGCGTTGCTCGAATTGTTAAAAATCAATCCCTCCATATCAAGTGCTTCGGAAGCGTTGGACGAAATTCTAGGCTCGTTGAACTATTACGAAACATTGGTCAACGCTCGTCGGAGGAATTTACTCAGAAATCCCATAGCATACGCGGCTTGGGACAAAAACTTCACGACCAGATGGTTGGCGATTCCACACACATCAAATAACTCGAAATGCAGCGTTGATGTTGAAGTACAAACGCGCTCGTATGGCATTCCTCGGCAAGAGCTCATGATTCGAGTTTCACCGAGGCGTGCATCGTTCGCTTTGAATATTTCATTCAATCCTAATGTGATTTACGAAGGTGTGCCATACGCCGCGCTACCGGAGGAGTTTGTCTTTGAGTTCTGGAGTAACGCCTCATCTGGTAAAGTTCCTGAAACGCAATCAGACGTCGAGACGATGGCAAAATCTAAGACGACGGATCTTGAGAACGCGACATGTTTTCGCAGTTATATTGGCCAAAATTACGCTTTTGAAAACTACGTCATCGTAAATTTTGCATGCGAACAGGCAGACGCGCCGTTGTTTTCAATCCATCACCGATTTTGGCACAGCTTTAGCGTCGACGTGATGAGGTCCATGACGGTTTTTGACATGTTTGGCTGTGAGTAAGCGAATAATGAGTAATGTCATGACTAATAATAATAGACGCGTTTGTTACAAAGCTAGCTTCATGCGCACTAGAATCGTCTTTACTTTGCAGCTTGATTTTTGTACATGTCTTGCAAACTCCACAACCCCATGTTTGGGCCGCGACGATTGAGCACCGCGATTTCGTTGAGCGTTTGCTTCAACCAATCTCCTGGCTGGTTCGTCTCCAGTAAAAGCTGCTTCAAGCTCCAATACGATTGACGTTCGAAAAGTGTGAATACTAGGTTTTCCAACGCCTTCTTCTCCATGCGCTCCTTCTTCTCTGTTTTGGCTTTTACGGCGGCGTCCGTAAACCGAACCAAGTTTCGCGCCTTGGGCAACGGCGCAAAACGCATCTCGGACGAGCTTTGTGTGACTCGCGTCTTTGTCTGTGCCTTAATCATGCGCTCTTTGCTAACTCTATGGTAGTCGACGTCATCGACCGATCGTGGACGCATATCTAACTTCAAATTAACCTTGGCCTCGAGCGTGATGTCGGGACCAGTCGTAGAGCCTTCGCGCACGTCAGAGAACACGTGCATCGGCATGTCGCTCGGCTGATTGGCTAAGATATAACTCTTTGGCACACCCGACGCTTCTTGACCACTAAGTTCCATCGTACAGAACGTCATCGCCTTTTGCGCATCCTTCTGAAACGGATCGACGAAGAGTTGAATCTTGCCAATTGCGTCATCCGCCTCCCCCATCGCGTCGTCGTCGTCGTGCGCCGAACTTTTATTCGCCGCCGCAGCTTCATGCCACGCGTTCGACACAAATTTGGGTGTCTTTACTAACCACGCGCTACGTTCTGCACGCGTCGTATCCAACGCTGTCGGCCATAAGTATGACTTTAACGCCGTCGTCACGCTTTCTGGCAACGCGCTCTCCGCAATCCCGAGCACCTTACACGCCTGATATCTCCAGTGTGCGCGATACATCGACGGCGGTCCATCTTTCTTCCACTCCGGCTTTGTATACTCCACCGCCCCAGCGCTATTATAGTGAAAAACAAACAAAATCACAGTCAGTCTCGTCGCACGATTGATCCAATGAAACCTACGCGTCGTCAACGCGCCCGTCGGCATCCGCGTCGCATCGCACCCACACCGCGCTCAAACACTCACCCAAGTCGCACCGGGTCCAATAACCCAAGCACAGTTTTCGTATGTTTCGCCAGTTCTCGTTTTTTCCCCAGCCACTCTCGCACGGCGTCTTGCGTCTGCTCGCTTCCCGCGGGTAAATCGTACTCGTCAAACTGCGTGTGTCGTCGATCGAACACCATCCTCGCGTCAGTCGCGCGCGCGCTCGTCATCGCGCGTCATCCATCACGCGTCATCCATCGTCCTCGCACCTCTCGTGACATCCTCCTCCTCGTCGTCGTCGTCGTCGCGTACTGTCGTCCTGTCCCGCGCCGCGCATCCATCACCGCGCGTGCGTGCAACCATCCATCCATCGAGGTCGATCGGGGGTGGGTCGACAGAAAGCAGGCACCCGAGCGTGGGGGGTGGTCGACAGAAAGCAGGCACCCGAGACCATCCCTGCATCATCGATCGATGGGGCGTGCGCTGTCGTCGACGACCGACACACCGCGACGCACGCACGCGCGCGGGTGACATCGCGACGCGACGCGACGTGAGATTGCGTATAGATCGCATCGACGAAACGACGACGACGACGACCGTGGTGATTGGGGACGACGGACGCCACGACGACGGGGATGGATCGGTTTGCGTTTTTCGCGGCGATGCCGTTTTTAACGGCAACGACGACGACGACGACGACGACGACGACGACGACGACGACGTGTGAGAGTGACAGTGAGAGTGGTGAAGATATATTTACCGGTGTGTGTTCGTTTAGCGTGAGCGCGCGAGAACAGTACGGGGACGAGGGTGAGGATGACGAGGACGAGGACGAGGCGCCTTGCGAGGGGTTGGCGGCGCGGGACGCGAGACACTTGGTGTTCGCGTTGACGGAGAAACATAACGATCACGGGGGATGCGTGGAAACTACAGTACGATTACGACATGTACGGAAACGGGACTCTCAGTCGGAGTCGACGTTGGATGAGGCACCGAATGCGGCGTATTTGGAGATTGAGTTGGACGGCGCGACGTACGCGCTGTGCACGAGGTTGGCGAAAAAGGTTGTCTTTGCCTCGGGAAATCGATCGGGAAGCGTTGAAGACGTCATCACGAACGCATACGTGAGTGTCATTTTCCCGCACGTCACGTTGAACATATATTCAACCGCGCCACCGACGGATTGGTCTGGACACGGAAGTCTAAACGCGCTCGCGCGCGCGTTGAACAACGCCGACTTTAGCGCTCCGCCGCGCCGCGCGAGTGACGTCGAGATCGATCCAAGAGAAGCTTTACGATTACAGCGTCACGCTGCGGACGTATTAATCGACGTCATACTTCATGGTTGTCTTCATGAGAACGACATGGACGACGATTACATGGACGACGATGACGAAGACGAGGACGCGCTGGCCACCGTGGATGGGCGTCTCATCCGCGCCGCGCGCGCGTTCGCGGCGTGCCCAAAACCTCCGTATCGCTTCTTGGGCGAATGCGACGCCGACAGAGACAGAGATGACGAGTGTTTATTACTATCACTCGACGACGACCACGACCACGACCACGACCACGACGTGCGCAGTCTCGCTCGACTCGCCACCGCGGGGATGGACGCGTGCCACGTATTCTGGACAAAACAAACGGCATGAATACGAAAAAACGCACAAGAAGGGGAACCGTCGAGGGGGTGTTTCTCATAGTATACACACACATACTAGCATATACATCGTGTGTATTGCAATCGCATGTCAACCACCATGTCATCTCTATAGCTTTCATGGACACACACTATGGACACACACACACACCCGCCCCAGGACGCGGACGCGAGGGCGAAAAAGCGACGCGAGCGACGATGGGCGTCGCGGCGCGCGCGCGCGGGACAGCGACGCGCAGCACGACCTCGAAACCTGGTCATCAGACGCGCGGGTGATTGTAATAATCGTCCGTCGTCAGGGACCGACGCCAGTCGTCGTCGTCGTCGTCGTCGCACGCACACACGCACGCGAATTTCGCGCCCACCGCGTGCGCGAACGCGTGAACGCGTCAACACCGACGAGGTGACATTTACCAATCAATCGAGAACCCCGACGCGACGAACGCACGAAACACGCACGTGATGTTTGGACGCGGTGCACAAAATTACTTTTCAAATAACGCCGACGACGCGGCGATGTGGTTGCCGCAAGGCGTGCTCGACGACTTTGAAGAACCGCATCTTACGCGTTTTGAGCCACTGGTAGATGGGGGACGCGCGCCGAACGTGGATGTGTCGGGCACGAGCGACGGACGGATGCGATCCAAGGTATGTGTGCGAGAATGTTTGTTATGATTTTTGTGTGGTGATTTTCGAGCGCGCGTGCGCGGGAATTCTCGTCGACACGCGCGTACTCGTCGTAACAACCGGTCGGCGTGCGAAAGAGCCAGACGCGGTGTCATACAGAGAGAGAGAGAGAGAGAGAGAGAGAGAGAGAGACAAAGAGCTGACAAATGAGTGTTTTCCCATCACAGATCTTAGGAAGCTTACTGTTCGAAGCCGAAGATGAAGTGGCGGTAGCGCCAAACGGGCCTATTGGCGGTGTCAACACTGAAAAGTCTGCGTCACCGACCCGAGTGTCTGCGTTTTCCGCCGTCCCATCTGGCGGCGCTTCGGGCACGGAATACGCTTTCTCTCAACAGTACACGCCGTTCAATCCGTCCAAGGCGGCTGTTGATCCTACCGCTGCGTACGGGTTAAGTCCAAATGGCACCGCTCGCAAAGGTCCATCTGGACCACGTAAAGCTGGTCAAGGTGTCGAGGAGGAGGAGCAGCAAGTTGCTTCTGTTGAAATTCTTTCCAACGGTGGCTTAAAGCTTCGAGTTACATTGCTCGCTGCCGGCTTTGTCATTGGTGCTAGCGGTGCATCCATTCGAGAAATCATGAGACACACTGGCTCGACCATTCAATCTTGGACGCAACATCCGGAAATTGGTGGTTATCACCGCCCTTGTCGTGTGTTTTGCATTCAAGGCACTTCTGAAGCCGTCATGACTGCGTCGAGCATCATCCATGAAGCTGTCGAACGCTACAAGGAGCTGTGTGAAGGCAAACGACGTGGAGAATTTGTACAACGCTTACAATACATTCGAGGCGTTGAATTCTCTTACCAGCCCCCGCCGAAGACTGCGGTACCGAACGCCGCTTCTGTTGGCGGTCAAGCAGCCGCGGCGGCGGCGGCGGCGGCGGCTCTTCTTCAAGGCCAGCAATCGCGTGCGACTCCACAGCAACTCGCTGCATTCGCCCAGCACAACATGTTTATGCAATCCGGCATGATGCAGACTAGTATTCAAGAACCTATGCAGCTTTTGGCTTCGGTTCAAGCTCAGCAAGCTGCACTGGAAGCGTATAAAAATCTTGCTGAAGCACGCGCCAAGGTGTATGCGGCAAGCAAGCTCGCCAACGAAATGTACAACCAAATGAGTTTCCCTGCGGATCTGTCTCTGCCACAGAACCAGCAGAATTCGCATGCGCCATACAATGAATATTATTGAAAAAATTGAATTGATTTGTTAAGGTTGACATCAGAGATCAGCGTTGATGTACCTGTACCAAGAAAAATTTTGCACAAGTTGACAGTTGATTGATAGGCGAAAGGCGATTTATTAAGCTAGCGCGTAGCCTACTACATTTGTGATACTACTTATGATTTCTACAAACTCACGGTCGCGAGAATCGCAATGGTTTATCGCGCAAGTAATAGAGTTTTGCGCGGCGTACTTTGCGTCGTTCAAGGACTTCCATGCCCTTGATGTTCGGTGAGAACAGCGGGAACGTACGCTCGACTGCAAAATTACCGACGACCGATCGAACGGTAAAGCTAGATCCCATTCCTCGATTTTTTTTGCCGATGCAAATCCCCGTAAATACCTGCGTTCGTCGCCTATTTTCCGGAACCTCCAACGTAAGCTTCACGACATCCCCCGGTCTAAACGGAATAACCTTGCGCTCTTCGCACAACGACTTCATGTGCTCTCGTTCCAAGGTTTCCATGATGTGCCCGCACCGTTTAAAGTACGATTTACGTTTCTTCAATTCCCTCGTAGGCGTCCATGGTAACTGCCCTCCACCAGCGCTGCCCCATCCTGTTTGCGTCGCCCCGGCTTCAAAGCTCGTCATCGGCGCCTCCAGCCCGCGCTCCTCGGGTCTCAACTTGCTCGTGTCCCCACCCGCGCGCGTTTTAATCTCACATCGCGCGCTCGACGTGATCGATCGCGCGTGCTGCGTCGGTCCACGCATCGCCGCCGTCATCATCGTCGTCGTCGTCACGCACGAGGACGACGACGACGACGTCACCGTCATCCCTCGCGCGATCGCCGCCGCATCCACGCGCGCCATCGACGTCGTCGCCGTCGCCGTCGCCGTCGCCTGCGTCAACGCCCGTCGCATCGCACGCATGGAAAACATCATCGTCCGCGTCTCGGTGCGCGACTCACACACGCCCGACCGCGCGCTCGGTCGACGCGCGTCGACGTGTGACGACGGCGAGGCTCGAGGGTGGGACCGCAGTCGAGCGCGCGCGGTGTGTGTGTGTGTGTGTGTGCGTCGCGGTGTTATGATTGCCACTCCGAAAGCGCGAGCGATGCGCGCGACATCGTTGATGATTAAACGATTCGTTGGACGACGCGGGGCGACGACGGGCGCGGGGACGAGCAGCGCGGGGACGTGGTGGTGTTCGCGAGCGCACTCGAGGTGCATGGCGGTTCGGTGCGCGTCCACGACGAGTGAAGGGCGGAAATCGCGCGTGGTGTTCCTGGGCACGCCAGATTGCGCCAGAGATGTGCTTGGACGCATGCTCGATGCGGCGAGTGCGGCGGATTCGATGTTTGAGGTGACGGCGGTGGTGTCGCAACCAGGGCGGCCGCGAGGACGCGGACGCAAAAGCGACGCTCCGGCGCCGTCGCCCGTGGCGGAGCTCGCGATGCAGCGTGGGATGACGGAAGATCGTATTTTATGCCCTGAAAAAGCAAACGAAGAAGCGTTCTTGAACGCGTTGCGGGAATTGGATATCGACTTGGCGGTGACTGCGGCGTATGGGAACTTTCTTCCACAAAAGTTTCTCGACATTCCGCGTCTCGGGACGTTGAATATTCATCCGAGTCTGTTACCGCAATGGCGAGGTGCAGCGCCAGTGCAGCGCGCGTTAGAGAGCGGTCAGGCGGAAACTGGTGTGTCGGTGGCGTATACGGTGTTAAAAATGGATGCGGGACCGATTCTACGACAAGTCAAGCGACCGCTCAACGGCGACGAAAAGGCGCCAGAATTGTTGACTGAATTATTTGAAACCGGTGTGCAGGCATTATTAGACGAACTGCCATCGGTATTTGCTGGCGAAGCTGCATCGCGTGCAACGCCGCAAGGTGAAGCAACCCTTACGCATGCCGCAAAGGTGAGCCCAGAAGAGGGCGACTTAGATTTCACCAAGCAAAGCGCGCGCGAGTGTCACAACAAAGTACGCGCTTTTGCAGGTTGGCCTGGGACAAAGGCAACTTTGAAGGTGAAAGCCGCAGGAGACGACGCAGAATTGAAAGAAGTAGTGATTAAAATTATTACGACTCAAGTCTCGAGCGATGGCGATGCCGTGTCAGCGGGTGGTGTGGTAGAATTACGTAAGAAGATGTTGCGCGTACCGTGCGCCGGCGGCGAATGGTTAGAATTGCTCGAGGTTCAACCTCCCGGCAAGAAGGCTATGGACGCGAGTTCGTTCATCAATGGTTTAGGCAAAGGTGCATCAGTGTATATTTAACATCTATTAGTCTATGCGCTTCATTAAAATTCTCAGAAGCCGTCGTCTGAATCCGAATCCTCAGGTTGTCGAAGGGACTCGCCGTGGCGCAACGCTCGAATGTGCTTGTGTGGATACGTTCTTCCGCACGTCTCACACGGTGCGTTCACACCAAATAATTCGTCGTCATCGTCACTTTGTGCATTTTCATCATCAGATGAAGCATCGCTTTCGACAGCTCTCGTTTTGTCTGCCAACGGATGTCCAGGAATAGCGTCGTGCTTTGCCAACCATCTCAAGACGCGCTCCTCCTCGAAATTTTCGGCGCCACCAAAGTCATCAAGAGCATACGTGGAGAACATCAAACGCCCACGCTTAAACACTAAAACGGCTGGTAGCGCTGGAATTCTGTATTTCCGCATCGCCGCTGAGTCATCTCTAGGTCTAATGCGCACAAATTTCGTCTTTGCAAATACAGGCGCCAAGTCGTCGCACACTTCGTCGATGCGCGCACACTGTTCGGCACCCTCAAGAACAAAGTGTACGACAACTCGCGTGCTCGCTTTGAGCGTTTCGCCGAGAGCGCTTTCTTTGATTTCGGAATATCTAGCTCGTCTTGCCTCAGCGGCAGCCACGGCGGCAGCACCTTTCAGTTCTCGTAATCGAGCTTCTTGAATCGCGCGCAACGCGCCATCCTCGTCTTCGTCATCATCAGTCTTTGCCCAATCATCCTCGTCGTCGTCTCCTGCGTTGGCCGCATGCGCATACTCTGCCCCATGCGTGGCTTCGCGCGCAATCGTCGTTCGCACATTCGTCCTATCTTGCGATAGAAGTTCACCAATCATGCGCGTCGCCTCGGCGCGTTCAGCGGCATCCTTCTCGCAGCACCCCGAAGGTCGTGGAATGTGCGCGCCTTCCTCGCCGAGCGCGTCGAGTTCGTCATCAATCCATGATTTACACGCACCGACGTGTTTTGTGCCGCAGTCTGCACCCATATTCGCGCGCGCGCACGAGAGTGGCGACGCGACAGTCGCGACTGGCGATGTGCATCGTGTTCTCACAACCCTAGGCGCCAGTGAGCTCACTGGTGAGCTGCGCGCCATTGCGCGACGGATGTGGGGACGATGGGTCAGCACGGCGTTGAATGCGACGCATGATGCATCTTCATCGTTGCGTGCGAATCAAAGGACGATTCGCGCGGTGTGTTCGTCGAATGTGGTGTGTATGACGAAAGACGAGAGTGTGCACGCAACTCCAATCGACGTGAAAGGCGCGGAGCGTAGAGCGAGAGAACGCGCAGAAATGCTGCGAGATAAACAGACTGCTGCAGCCGTACAGGCGATGATGATATTCGACCGAGAACTCATCAAGGCGAGGCGAGATCGGGCGGCATTTTTACAACGTGAAGCGTTGCAAACGCGGCGGACGGCTCCAGATGGGCTATTGGACGAGCTCGCACGGCGGTTACTCGATAGATTATTGGACATTAAACGTGATTTTAAGAGAGTGGTTGTCCTTGGTGGAGCATCTGAAGCTATTACCCGACGATTACTTGCCGAACGAAATGATGTGGAAACGATTGTTGTCGTTGATTTGTCGGCGGATATGTTAAATTTTGTCAAAAGTGTCGTCGGTGAGGCACCCAAGAGACGTGATGGCGCCTCGGTTGAAGTTTTATATGTGCAAGGGGATGAAGAAAACTTGCCTCTCAAAGAAGAATCAGTAGATGCGGTAATTAGTTGCTTAGGATTACACTGGGTGAATGACTTACCAGGAGCAATGTCGCAAGCCGCGCGCGCGCTCGTTCCAGACGGGTTGTTTTTATCATCAATTTTCGGTGGTAATACGTTGCAAGAGCTCCGCATGGCTTGCGCATTAGCAGAAAGTGAACGTGAAGGTGGGGTTAGCTGCAGGGTATCACCATTGGCGCATGTCAGAGATGCAGGAAACTTGCTCGGCCGAGCCAACTTGCGCCTTCCAGCGGTTGATGTTGACTCCGTCGTCGTCGGTTACGATTCCCCCATGGAGCTTGTTGAGCATCTGCGTAAGATGGCTGAAACGAATGCTGGTCTTTCGCGTCGTCCGTTTCTCTCTCGTCATACCGCACTAGCTGCAAGTGCGTTATATTCAGACATGTTCCCCGCGTCAGCCGCCCAAGCCTCGTCGACAGATGCCAACGCGCGCTCGGGGGTCGAAGCGACGTATGAAATCCTTTACATGACTGGTTGGCGTGCGCACGATTCCCAACAAGCTCCAAAATCTCGTGGCAGCGCTACGGTATCGCTCGCAGATTTACAGAAACACTTGGGCAACGGCGCCGATGCGTCTACCAAAGCAACATAACTTTGCGCGGCTGACGTCTCGCGCTCGCTCCGTGAGCACGAAACGACGGTGGTGATTCACGTGCGTCATCATCACGCAGTATCTTAGTCTAGATTTAGCTATTATTCACATCTCATAGTACGTACTGGTAGTCATTAAGCGACAGATGTGACTGTCGCGCCAGCCATAAAACAAAATCCGTCATCGTCATCATCCATTCATGGATTCGTGCAAATCTCGAGGCCACGTCGCTCGAGGTGGAACGCGCACTGCGACGTTGAGGCGCCTCAGTTCAACGCGCGCGCGGTGTGACGTCGACGCGAGTGCGCGTAAACGCACACGAATATATTATTTCAACACATCTACGCACGACCCAGTGCGTGTGCGTGCAACCGCGTGGCGAACGGCGCAGTCGCACGACCATTCAAACAAACCCCAGGCGCGAGGCTCGCGAAGGCACGCGTGACAAATGGCGCACGTCGACGCGGATGCGATGACGCCGCTGGTGAGCCAAACGTCGGATGACTGGCTGACGAATTTCTTTGATACGTTTGATACGACGATCACGGGAGACGCGGTGGACTTTGCGCTCGGGGCGTCGGAGACCGCGATCGGAGTGGATTTGGGACTGGAGCTGTGCAGAGAGGCTTCGGAATTCACCGAAGAAGCGGGTGAAAACGGGAAGAGAGGACGGGCGACGGAAGCGACGACGGCGCCGTTGAGCGAGGGGGCGAAGAGAAACAAGTCTAAGCGCGAGAAGCTTCGTCGAGATGCGCTCAACGACAAGTTTATGGAGTTGAGCTCTGTTCTTGAACCAGGATCGGTGCCGAAGACAGACAAGGCAAAGGTTGTAGTGGCGGCCACGGCGTTGATTAAGAAGCTTCGCGACCATCACAATAGATTGACGGAGATGATTGTCAAGATGCAAGCTGAAAAGACGAGACAGCAAGAAATGAATGCGCAACTAGTTCAAGAAAAGACGCAACTGCTGCACGAGAAGCTTCGCATCGAAGCGCAGTTGCAAGCTTACTTGACGACTATGCCCTTCGCTTCGCCTTTGGGTGGTGTTGTGACTGGTACGGCTGGTAAAACTGCAGTCGCCCCCGCTCCTGTATGGGCGTTCCCGACGCCGTTCTTGGAGCAACCGACTAGTGAAGAGGAGGATGTCACGCTCCGAGCGCCCGTTGCGTAAGTTGAATTGATTTACTATAACCATGTAGCTACCTAGTCTAGATTCTATGATATGATTCATAACAATACAAATACCATGCGTGTAACACTCACACGCACATGTCGACCTCACGTGAGCCCGAGAACATCTCTATAGTTTCGCCCTGGCTTGCAAACTATGAAATCTGCCATGTCGTCGTACTCATCCTGACGACCTCCTTCTTGTGCGATGACTGCATCCAAGTATGGATTTCTTACGCGTTTGCGCGGTTTCGAGGATGAATTTTCACGTGATGATGCGTTCGAATTCGGAACACTCCCAGCAGCTGCACGCGATCCAGTAACTGTTTGCACGCTTTCACCAAGTCTCCTAAGATTTTCACTGTACTTTGTAATGTCATCCAGTGCAAGCGCGTTGGCTATCGCGACTAGACTACAATCCAGTGGAGCATCATGCGCCAGAGCGAGCTGTAAAGCTCGCAAATTAGTGAAAACCCCAGCACAGACTGTCATAAACTCGCATCTTTGGAGTTCAAGCTTTTGCAACTCGATGAGCGGAAACAACTCTATCATCTTCGCCGTACTGTGGTGCAATCGAGCGCCAGCTAAAACCAAAGCTGCATCTATACGCTGACCATCGATATTAGCTGCAGTGTTTTGTGCCAAACAAAGCTCTGACGCTGCTTCTATGCTCTGATACATTGCGCTGTTGACGAGGGTAAGAAAATTTGCCACGCCATCGCACACACTTTGCTTTTCGTAGACATCACGCATCAAGATACTACTAATTTTCACCAGAACCGACGTTAAAGAAACAAACGCATCGCGCATAGAATAAAGATCGACACCACTTTCTTGCTTGGTCAATCTCAATACAATGTCATTCACCGCAATCATCAACGTTATCAACTGCTGCGGGAAACTTGGAAGCGTATCAAGAGTGTATCGCATTGCTATTTTGAGCATGCGCGAAGCTGTTTTCAAGCAATCTGGCAGACTTGAGCGCTGTTCGTGAAACTTCAATACAGAGTGCGTGATCTCGCAAATGACTTGCGCCGGTAACTCACGGAACTGGATCACCACATTTTCCAACATCAACACGGCGTTTTCCACGAGCTCATTTTCATTCAGCTCAAACGCTGACATTGGAAGTAATATGTCTAATAGTACAAGGCATTCTGATATGACTGAATCCCAGCTTTCAAGTGGCTCATCTAAAGAGTATGTTTGTTGTACCTGATGATGAAGAGACGAGATGAGGAGCGCAACCATGCTAGAAATTGGTGACTTTGTGCTCGCACGCCCAGCGTTGATGACACTGCTCCTTTTAAGATGAGGTTTTGCAAAGGCAACGACTGACTTCACACCTCTCTCCAATACCTTATCGTTCAATGCATTTGAAATTAAGCTCTGGATCGATTCAAGAGCTGGTGACTTCTCAAGTGAGGCTTTCGTTGATCTACTAATAGCGACCCAACAAACACTTTGCAGTGTTTGCAGAGACATCATCGTGCCTTTCACCGATAGCACGTCAGAGCGCAATTTACCATTATTGAACGCGAACCAGTGCTCATGCAAAGTGTCTAAACATTGACTAGCGCATGAATCCAACAGCAGTGTGCATCGCTCGTCTTCAGAGGAAAAGTGCGTTTTCAAAACTTCACCACAAAGAGTCATGACGTGAAAGCGCTGCTCTAAAGACCACTCTGTATCACCAAACTCGACCGCGAGAACGAGTAAACTTGAACATCCACTGACAGACAGAACGGAAACATAATCTTGTTTTGGTTGTAACTGCGATAACTTGAGGTGTGTGTCGAGTAAAAGAGTAATAATCCAGCTTTCCCAAGAACACGAACCTGCTAGTCCCAGTTGTATGTCATCGAGAATGTGTTTGAACTGTTCTGAGTGAGACAAGATTGCATCGAGGACTGTCTCAACCATCAATCGCAGTGGCGCTAGTGGCAGTAGAACTGACGGACAGTTTACAGCGTCATCTGCAACGCTGTCATTGTCTATCTCAACCTCGAACTCACCGTTTTGTTGCTCCATTGTCTTCTTTAATATTTCGCGTAACACGCATATCGTCTCCACCCCCTCTTGAATAACACGAGCGTTTGGCGTAGATGCTTGTTCCGTACTAAGCGCGCATATTAAATTGAGAGCGCTCGCCACGGAACAACAGATACTTTCGTCGAGTCCATACGACCACTGTCCATCTGTGAGAAGACTTCGAATCATCTTAAGCGATTCAGTGCTGCGTTCGATCGCTTTACTTTCTGCTTTTTCGAGCACAGACGCATCTATTGACACCCCGTCTTGCAGTGATGATGCAACAATTTCAAACACCGTTTGTTGAACTGGCGTGTGTTCATCTGCTGATATTAACACTCGGTGCAGCGCCTGCATGCCTTGGCTGACGTTCAATCCACACTTGAGCATTTCCTTAACTAAACCTAAACCCGATACCACGGAGGAAATTTCATCTTTTTCGATTAATTCATTTACCGCATTCATCGTCGCCAGTGGAGCCAATATTCTTTGCACTCGTGACGAGGCAACTTTTCCCATGCTATGTGACAGCTCTGGTACGCATCTGACGGCGTTTTGAATGTGCTCGCTAATTTTACTTTTCTCTTCCGTTGTGAGCTGTTCACGCTGCATAATTTGCTCCAGGGCTTCGATCGCATTTGTGCGCGATGACATTTGCTGCAAGAGACCACCGACGACGCTGGCATAGACTTCTCGTCTAAAACTCGTGATGACTCTTAACAAATTTATTGACGCCACCGTTAACGGGTCCTTGCTCGACACTAGAACACTTACCAAACATCTCACATCCTCGTCTTCGCTCGCATCAATAAAATTTGATATATCTTCTTCCGTAGCTGCATTCGCGACATGAATGACCGCCTGAACGACGCGGCTGGACGTTGACTTGTCTCCCGCGCCGACGATGCTCGTCAAAAGCACCAACGCCGTGCATATTGCCCCAGTGCTTGGCTTATTCATATATGCATCTATCAAGCTCGACGCAAATGTTGCATTTAATCGTCCCGCTCGACGCGTCGCGCGTCCAGCGCTCGCACGCGTCTTTGCCGTGGTTTCACTCACCATCTCGAGCACGTCAATCCAAGCACGCGTTCCGTCGCGCATCCCCGCGTCGGCGTTCCTATCCTCATCCTCGTCGCTTTCATCATCCGCGTCGTCACTCACCTCTCCTCCTTTATCTCCTCTGTGTCCTCGTCCTCGTCGTCGTGTCACCATCGCACAACACGTCTGACAAATCAACGCAATCACATCCATGGGCAGCGCTCCGCTCGCGCACCCCGCGCGCACGCCCGTCACCAGGCGTTGTCGCACGAGTTCGTCCACGTCCCGTCCCAATCGCGTGTGTGCGATGACGTCTAACACGTGCGGTAACGCCTCGATCGTCCATTCACCCACGAGCACGTCGTTGGCGCGCGTCATCGCGTCACACAGTTGCGACAATGCGCGATTGCGCAATCGTTTGGTGCATCGTCTCGACGACGACGATGACGATGACGCCATTGGTCGACCGACGGTTGAAGCGTTGAGGCGTTGGTGTAGTCGGAGGAGGAGTACGCAGGAAGTACGTGCGACGAGCACACGTCATCATTGACGGCGCCGACGATGACGACGACGGCGACGCGGTTGACGACGACGACGATGCGAGGCGTGTTGGGTGAGCTCCGCGCGCTCGCGTCACCGGTCGTGTCGTCTGCGTCGTCAACGCATTCAGCGTCGATGGCGCATAGGACGTACGTGACGATGCATAGAATACCCACCGTTGCGCACCGAGTGACGACGACGTCGACGATGACGGTGGCGGCGTTGTGGACGCAGAAGACGAGCGCGGTTGGGGCAGTCGCGCGCCACGCGAGGCTGCGTTGGAGCGCTGCGGCGCCTCGAGCGAATATTTGGGAACACATTCAACGCAATGCGTCATCAAAACAGGTGAAAAGGATGTACACTGCGTCGACAGTAGCCGCGGTGGCGCCATCAACGCTTGTGGTTGGCGGTGAGCGAGCCACGCGTCACGTCGCGTGGTGGCTCGCGGGTGGGTGCGCGTGGGTGTTTAGTATGGTTGTCTTGGGCGGCGCCACGCGCTTGACAAGGAGTGGATTGTCTATGACGGATTGGAAATTTCAATACGAACACCCACCGCTCACCGATGACGATTGGGCGCGAGAATTTGAAAAGTATAAACAAAGTCCAGAGTTTAAAAAGACAAACTTGGGCATGACGGTGGATGAGTACAAGTTTATTTATTGGATGGAATACGGACACCGAATGTGGGGACGCGTCTTGGGGTTGTACTTTGTCGGTCCGTTGGCATATTTTGCGTCTCAAGGATACATCACCTCGGCGTTGGCGAAGCGACTCGGGGTGTTTTTCGTCTTGGGTGCCACGCAAGGAATGATTGGGTGGTGGATGGTGAAGAGTGGACTCGAGGAGCAAGAATTTTCATACGACTGCCCACGCGTGAGCCCGTATCGATTAGCCACGCACTTGACTGGGGCTTTTACGATTTACACAGGGATGCTATGGACGACGTTGAGTGTTATTAGTCCGCTTTCCCCGAGTCAAAGTCCTGGTGCGACGCAGATGTTGATTGACGCGAGCAAGCGCCTGCGAGGCATCGTGCACCCACTCGCCGGCCTCATCGGCGTCACGGCTATTTCTGGTGCGTACGTCGCGGGCATGGATGCTGGGCGGGCATACAACACATTTCCTTTGATGGGTGGAAAAGTCATTCCGGATGAATATTGGGCACAATGGGAACAAAAAGGTTGGAGAAACTTTTTTGAAAATACCGCGGCTGTGCAGTTCGACCATCGAGTGTTGGCGTTGACGACGTTGACCGCGGTATCTGCCGTGTGGCTCGGTCATCGAGGGTCCAGTGCTTTACATCCACAATCACGCATGCTTTTACATGCTCTCCTTGCGACGACTGTTGGACAAGTGACTCTCGGGGTTGCGACTTTACTCTATCACGTCCCTGTTGAACTCGGCTCGGCACACCAAGCAAATGCCTTGGCGCTCTTCTCCGTCGTCCTGGCATTGATGCACTCCTTAAGAGGGCCGAAGCGCGCGCCACGACTTTAGCACATTATTACAGCAGCGATTTATTATATTTAGACAAACAATTTCTAGCTATCATTACCAAGCTCACCCCGAGCGCGACGCCAGGCTATACTTCCAGAGCGCCTCCCCGGAAGCGATTCGCCGACATCCTTGGCGTCGAGACTGAGTTCCTCTTGTTCGCGCGCATCCTCTCGTTCGAGATGTTGAATCTCGTCGGGCAAGAACCCGCGCTTTATTCTAAGTTCATTCGTTAGTGATTTCAACGTCTGCTTCAACCAAACCTCATACACTTCGCCGCGTCTGGGCCTGACAACGTTCATATCTTTGACGTAACGCCGCGTCACATCGACGATGCCTTCGACGGAAAATGCGATGACGTACGTCAACTTTTTACCCCATCCTTGTTCATACAACAACGGTTTGTCGCAAACATTTTCACACGCATCGCAATGCAGCCACGCTCGTTGATTTTCGCTCCACACCTCCGTCCACACATGGTCCGTCCAATCGAGGCACCATCGCGCCCGGTAGCCCATCGCTCGCGCGCACAACGTAAATGCATTCGCCCATTCCCCACATCGTCCACGTCTAGTCTCTAAAAGTTTAACCGGTGAGTTGAACCGTGGAAATTTCGCCAACGCCGAACATGACGCGCACGAATACACTTCAACTCGCCCAGCCTGGCCTTCTCGTTCTTCATCGGTGGTTGCCGAATCCGTGCGCATGTACGTCATATCTACGTCGCACTTTTCACACTTTATAGCATTCACCCATGTGAAGAAATCGTTTTTAAACCACGCTAAAAGCGCTAATAACGTTCCATCTTCAACACTCATCGTCAGCTCTGTCGACGTCGGCTCTGTCGCTTCGGCAACCGCCGACGGCGCTGCGTCGGTTACCGCGCCGCCGCTCGCCAATGCTCGTCCCTTGGCGCGTAACTCTTCCACTGGTATCACGCTCAACGCACACACCTGACACACGTCGTCTTCATATTTCATCACTGTATCAATTCCACTTCGTAATCGTTGTTCAAATTTCTCGCGTTGGCGACGTAGCTCGGGTTCTAACGACGCAAACGTCCGTCGTGCCACGCGCGTAATCGCCTCCTTGGTCGCATTCGTCGTCGTCGGCGGCGGCGGCGGCGGCGGCGGCGGCGTCATGTGACGGTGATGCAGCGAACACGCGTAATCAACACCGCATGCGATGTGTGCGACACGTTTCGTGACGTGCGTGCGACTCTGACGTCACGAATGAGTATTGGTTCTGGTTCCCCAGGTGATGGGCAGCCGCGTGGGGCGCGAGATCGATGTCGATCGTGTCCAAGCCTCACACGCCTCACACGCCTCACACGACGACGACGACGACGACGACGATGGCGACGAATGAGGACGATTGTGTGGGTACTGCACCCACACATGCGTTAGATGACGATAAAACCGTCATCATACACGACGTGCACGTGGGTGAGAAGCGACGCACGCGCGAAGGCGTGGATGAGGATGGCAAGGACACCACGAGAGAAGTGCGCGGGAAGATTGACACGACGACGACGACGACGACGACGACGAGTGCTGAGGCGAAAGATTCCAAAGATCTAGCTCCGAGTGCTGGCGACGTTAAAGACGATGAACGAACGACGACGACAGACAAGGACAAGGATGAGGACAAGAACACGACAGCGGCGCCAGTGTTTGGAGGCGCTGCGTCGACGGGTGGCTTTGGTTCGGCATTGACTGGCGCGGGTTTCAGTGGGTTTGGAGGATTAAAAGCAGCGAGCACAGGAGGCGGATTTGGTGGATTTGCCGCCGCCGCATCGACGACGACGACGAGTGGATTTGCGAGCGCTCCAAGCGCTCCGGTGTTCGGTGGCGCCAAGGCTCCAGTCGCGCTGTTCGGCGCTGGGAAGAAAGCTGACGGCGATGAAGAGGAAGGTGAAGACGATCCAGAAGCTGAATTGGCGAACGATAACATTAAGCCCGTGGTGGAGTTAGAAGTCGTGGAAACGAAAACTGGTGAAGAGGATGAGACGTGCGCGTTCCGCACCGAAGGAGCGTTGTTTGAGTATGTAGTAGACGCCGAGAAAGGCGCTCAATGGGTTGAACGAGGGCGTGGAGATTTAAGATTGAACGAGGGCGAAAGCGGCTCTCGACTAGTCATGCGCGCGAAAGGTAACTACCGTTTGATGCTCAACGCCGCACTTTTCAAAGGGCAGAAGTTCAAGTTGATGGAAGGCGGAAAGGGAGTGTCTTTTACATGTAAAAACGCCGTCAACGGTACGGATGCAAAGATGACTACTTTCGCTTTGAAAATGCGTGCAGCGGCATCAAACGCGCAGTCCCAGGCAGATGGCTTTCAAGCAGCGGCGACGAAAGCAATAGCAAAGCTGGAAGACAAGTGAATTCAACTAGCATACATCTAATTTACAAGAAAGCTCTAGCACACTATTTCTATTGATTTTCATATCCCATCGAGCGCCATCAACAACGATTTTATTTTGACTTTTGGCGCCTGTTCCAAACCTTTTCTGTATCGCCAAATGAGTTTAAGCGCATCGTTATCCGTGTAATTGATCACGATGGGCAGTTTCAAGTTCCTATTACCTCCTTTGAGGGAAACAACAAGCGAACCAGGTGCGAGCGCGCGAATTGCGTGACGCGTAGCTGGAGCGAAAGTTTCTAGTGGCACTTCGCGTCCAAGAGTATTCAGTACACTTTTCAGTTCTGATCGCGATAGTTCAACACGACGCTTTGTAATGAATGGCTCGATGATCTGCATACCATCTTGTGTCAACATGTAAAAGTTATCGCGCTCTGATTTCTCCCAAATTTTCACCCCCGACCATACGCACTTCATTCGCTCAGCGCCGATTGAATCAATACAGTGATCTTTCACGCCGTCTGCGATGTAAACTACAGATTTATCTTGTTCGGAGCGGGAAAAGAGATTTTTTGCAATACTTTTCGAGAAATCCTCTCCCAATCCGAAATCTTTTGCGAGAGATTTAACCAACTTAATCGAAACTTTTGAATACGAATGTTTCGGTGCAGTGCGCGAATATCCCGAGTGTGCATCTGCTTTGTCATTATTTGTCGCCGTTTTAGGCCCAGGAATTGGCGCAACTTTCTTCAACAAGACTGCAAAAAATCCACCCATGTCCTGTAAATGGGGTACGAGCCGCATGCAGTGTTCCAAACCCGTACTTTTGCTCGCGGCGCTCGGACCTCGCATGATACGCTTGCCTAGCACGCCAACTCTACTCTGAGGAGGAGGCGCATCTTTTGGTGCTTCTTGCTCTTGCGGCCACATTGATTTTGCAAATTTTCGCTTCAATCCGATTGGTACTGATGGTTTTTGGCTATCTTCATATTTGGGATATTCGACCACGTCGCCTTCGACCATGGTTACCACTCGCCATGTTGATAATCCGGGTCGTCGGAGCAGTTCAGGAACTCTATCTGACGCGTCCACGATTTCAATTGCGCCACCACAACGCTTAATGAGCTCTGCTACGACGGCTTCGTTTTCTACAGGATTGAATGAACACGTACTGTACACCATGTACCCGCCAACTTTGAGTAAAGCGGCTCCGCGTTGAGCAATGTGCAGTTGGAGCTTGTGCAACGTCATCGCAAATTCGGGCTTCCATTCGGACCATATTTGTGGATTTTTACGCAAAGTACCATCGCCAGAGCACGGTACATCGCATATAATTCTATCATACGATCCTTCTGGATACCGTCCGCCACTCTCAGCGTTCACTTCGTCACTCACTGGAACATTCACATTTGGATACCATTGCGCCTGATGCGTCGTCACCATCAAGTTTGCTGTCGCGTTTCCAAGTGCCGAACATCTACGAACGAGAAAGTAACAGCGCATGGGATTAATGTCATTTGCAATGACACAACCAGATGCCGATCCTTCAGCCCCATTCGCATTCAACGCTTCTAAAGCTTGCGTAGTTTTCGAACCCGGTGACGCGCACAAATCCAGTACGCGGTGGTGCGGCTCAATTTGTAAAATTGCAGCTGGCACCATAGAGTCCACGGCTTGGCGCGTCAACACACCCGTGTTGTTTGTCTTTACAAGCCATCTTTGCAAGTCTCTCAGCATCGGATTGCGACTAAATTTCAGGCTCATTTTATCCACCCCGAGTTGCCAGCCGTCGCACCACGCGAGACGCGTCGGTGGAGGAATGACGCGTCCTCTGTCATCTCTTGTCTCTCGAGCATTTTGCAGAAACGTTCGCGAGGCATCTAGAGCTTGCTTGACTTCTTCTCTTCTACTCGCCATTCTATTCATCCTAAACGTCACCGGTAAGGGCGTGCGTAAATATCTTAGAAACTCTGCCCATTCCTCCTCGCGTACAATGTGCTGACGCTTGTAGTACACCTCAAACGGGGTTTCTTCATCCACTCGAAGCGTGCGCGAGAACCATGGCGCGGATGTGCGAGGTAATACGATTGAATTCTTCTCAGTCGTCGTCGTCGTCGTCGTCGTCGTATGTTCACCATCGTGTACTCGAGCATCGGCGTCTTGGTGCGCACACGCCGCCGCCCGTCGTCGTTTCGCCGCGCGCACTAACGTTTTCGACCGCGACCTCGACCGCGACGACCGCGACGGCGGGTGGCTCCCGGCGGCTAGGTCGTCGTCGTACCCGTACCCGTCGTCGTGCGATGTCTCCATATCCACCCAGCCTCCGTCGTCGCGGTGTCGCGGTGTCGCGCCACGCCGTCACCACCCCAACGCACTCGAGCACTGCTCGCACTGTCGCAGTCGACATCGGTTCGTCGATGGCATCAATCATCATCAATCATCACCTCGTAATAAAAACTACGAGGTGGCCACAACGGTCTGCGTGGGAGTGCGCGAACGTGGAGTGACGATCGACGACGAGCACGAGCACGACGAGGGGTTTACGTGAATCTACTCGTCGTCGTCGTCGTCGTCGTCGTCGTCGTCGTATCGCCGCCAATCGCCGTCAGTCGCGGTGGTGACCATGGTTGCGAGGAGTGGCGTCGATGGGCGCGCGCACGGTGATGTGGCGAGTGCGGACGAACAACCGACGACGAGCGATGCAATCCCAGAAGAATACTTGGAAAATGTCGCGAGTGTGATGCGGCAGACGCTGGGCGAACTTGATGATTTCATCGCGGCGTGGAAAGACAAGACGCGCGAGACGAGCGACAACGTCGGCGAGGTTGGTGTTTCAAACCATACGGCTGGGACGCGTGGTGACCAAGACGACGACCCGATTGTGTTGTGCGCGGATCCTAGGGAAAGAATACGATTGGAAGATTTATGCGCAAGCGAGAATGCTTTACTGAGCAAGACGACGATGATAGTCGCGCACTTGGGTGAAGAAGTTCAACGTTTGGCGCGCATAGCTGAAGAAATAATCTATCCGCTGCTTAACACCTTTGGCGAACGTGCAGAGGTAAGCGAGGAGGAAATGACGGATGAGTACTTGAGAAACGTTTTTGTGGATAAGTTGCAACCCTTGCAAGACTCGCTGCTGTTCATGGATCAGCTCAGGGCTGTGATTTGCAACTTGTTTACGCAACTTTCGGTGGTCTACTCAACTTTTGCGGCGTATACGCCTTATCAATCTGTACGACTTTCGTGGGCGTTCGACATGCTTGGCTATGCCTTGTCCATTGCTGTGGGTGTTGATGAGGCGGTGAGGAGTAACAAAATTCTTGGGTCAGCGCTAATGAATTTCAAACGCGCCGTCTTGGTCCTTCGCGCGGACCCGCCGCAGTTTGGCATGAATGAGGTTGATGTGTCGAGTCTAGACTCAGCGCTCTCCATCATCGACAAGCAACTTTTTGCTGCCTCGTTTTTCAACGATGTACTAAGTGAACTAGAACAAGCTGAGCAGCCTGATCGATTTATCAAGGAACTCGCCGGGGCGACGTTGCAATGCATCGAAAGCACCTGCGCGCGAGTGCATTCCAAGGCTGAGCGACTTGGTGACAAACGCACGTTGCTTTCAGCCATCTGTTTGACTGTTCTCCATTCAAGATTAGTGCCCGATATACCAGATCGAAAGCTCTGTTCGCGAGCATGGGAAGTTCATAAGTTGTTCACGCTCTTGCCAGTGGCGACATCTGTTTCGGTGTGTCCAGGTGCAATTTTGGACGCGCATCTCTCTCCAGCTTCGCGAGAATTTGGGTTACCGAACGGAATGGACGCCATAGTTGCATTACATCGAGAAACGCTCAATAACCTCGATCAAACGTTCCCAGCAAAACTCGGTGGTATGATTTTAGAGACGGTGAGCTGGCTGGCAAAGTTTACCGCGGCTCCAAATATAACACCCAGCCTAGCGAGTACGATGAGCGCTCGCGTGGCGTTATTCAAACAAGGAATCGCGTTGGCAAATCGCATGCGGCATTATATTCAAGAAATTATCCATTTACATGTCTCTTTGGATGCACCTGTCACAAAGCGCCGTATCCAGCTCATAGCTCAAGGCGTGGAAATGTTACAAGCGGTGTACGACGCACTCACAGGAAATGTGAATCTGAGTCTAGAGATGCACCACTTGCTCAAATTTATGCTCGATCGCATTTTACGCGCCATGGTACGTTCATACGCGCGGCTTTTGCGCATTTGAAACACAAGACTGACCACCCACACCGCACAGGTTCCCGCGCGCGAATTAATGGAAAATACAATTGCTTCGGCCTCGACATCGAGTGGCTGGGGGCACTTGCAGGCGCATATTTCAGCGGGAAAAGGCGAAACTAATAAACAAGACGCATTGACAAACATAAACATTGCAGGTAATTATTTAAATCATCAAAACAAAGGGTCGTTGAATTAATTGTTTATTTAATTATTTAGTGCACGTGCTATCTGGACCAGCGACTCAAAAAAGGATGAATGTTTTCCGTATATGTCTCGACTCGATCCAAGGAGTAGGTGTACTAGGAGAGCAAGATGTTGTTGACATCGCAGAGCATGTCGAACTTATCGAGATGCTGTCAAACTACCGAAAGACGGTCCAAAATCAATGTGACACGTCCTTCCTGTTTTTTGTCCGAGAATTATTTCCAGCAATGTTATCGGGGATTTATGGCAACGCTCACGAAGCAGGACGTCTACCGTTGTTAATTAATTCGTTTCGATGTTGCGAGACATTATTAATGCGCGGAGGTACAAATGTCGCTGAAATGACTGCTTTACAGAATTATATCGAAAGTTCTCTCGAACGAGAAATAATTCAACCACTTTGTCGAGATATTGAGACGGATCTTCGAATTCACTTGCACTCGGCTCGAATTGTTGGCATCGCAGAGGTTAATCCATTCAAAAATGGTGTGCGGGACTTGTCATTCTTCACAAATCTGCCCGCCATGCGCATGTTGAACTATCGGGTAAGTTAGTTAATTAATTAATTCTGATGCGAAAATTAGAAACTGACCGTGATTTCATTTTTATTGACAGATTGACATTAAAAGTCGAGTTGAAGATTATTTAAATCGGACTTTTCATAATCACACCGCAATTGCGCTGCATAACTGGAAGGTAAGTGGGAAATTAATTAATTAAAATAGATCGCGGTCGCGTCGAGAGTGCCTTCGTAAAACCATCAAAACACAGTCACTGACGTCGTACGTCACGCAGTCTTACACCGAAATGAGGAATTTAGCAATTGAGAAGTACGGTTTACACCTTTCAGAGATTGAATTACCAAGCCAGACGCTTGAGCAAGGCTTGGATGTCCTGGAGCTGATGCGGAACATCCACGTCTTCGTATCAAGATACATGTACAACTTGAACACTCAATGTTTCGTGGAAAAGCTTAGTGCAGCGTTAGATCGCAAGCACTTGAACACAATTAGTATTAGACACGTCGCGAACTCGATCAGAACTCATGGAACGGGGATCACGCACACTACCATCAACTTTGCGTATCAATACTTGGCACAAAGGTTTCAGATTTTCAACCAATTCTTGTTTGACGACCACATCAGGAGTCAACTCATGAAAGAAGCTCGAATGGTGCAAGCCGAGATGAAAGCAAAAAGCGATGCAATCAAACTTAGTTCGAAGCAAGGTGGATATCTCTCATCGATGGTTGATGACAAGTTTGAGTACCCGGTCGAGCGCGCTTTGCGCCTCATGCGTGACATCCGTAAGCTCGGTTTGACTGAGGACGGGTCGTCATTCATTGATCAATTTCGAGTTTTAGTGACGGAAATCGGCAATGCGCTAGGATTTGTGCGCATGGTGCGTCTCGGAGCGATGCATTACAGTACAAATGCTTCGAAATTTGTGCCGAGCGCCTACGCTAAGACGTCGAAGCAAAGCCCAATTTTCGAGGCAGAGGGCATATCAGACGTCACGAAACGGGCGTTCAAGAATCTGGAAAATGAACTCGAGGCGTTGAGTACGAATGGTACGGAAGGTGCAGACTATTTTCAAGTCCTAGTGTCCGTATTCTCCGCCGAACTGAGAGGTGAAGGCAACGCTCACCTGAACGATTTCTACTTGATACTTCCTGCGCTCACCATGAGTGCGGCGGAAAACATGCTTGCCGCCAAGGAGAAACTCAATCGACGAGGCAAAGAGTCGCAGACTGCCACGTTTACTGATGACGGCTTCGCACTCGGCATCGCGTACTTGCTCAGCGTGCTCGACCAACACGAAGCGTTTGACGCGCTCCAGTGGTTTGCCTCGACGTCGCAATACTTTAATGACGAAGAGAAACGCGCTGAACAAGATGCAAACGCGGGTAGCTATGGTATTTTAGGTCGCTCGTCGGAAGAAACTCAAAAACTCAAAGTCAAGCTCGCCAGAATTGCAGCTTTACGTGAAGAATTTGTGCACTTGAAACACTCCATGATAGGCGCGAAGACTTTCGTGCACTTTTAGGACTCGCTGACTGGTCAATTGACGAGTTAAAATAGTAGGGTGTAATCACATGCACGGACAGCCAAGACCTTGGACCTCGCGCCACGCGCACGTCATTGTCGACCTCGCGCGCCCTTGTGAGTGGTCTAAAGTATCAACGAGTCCTTTGCTAACTCATTTATCGATCGACATGTCACTCGCGTCTGCGCACACGAACGTTTTGGCGCCGACCCGATCGGGTGCCGGCCGCCGCCCTAGCCGCAACACTCGCACGATGACGCGTGTGAGCGCCAATGCGGGAGCCATGGAACAGCTCACGCTGAAGCCGATGAAAAAGATCGAAGGCACCGTTCGCTTACCAGGGTCGAAGTCGTTGTCGAATAGAATTTTGCTCCTCGCCGCGTTGGCAGAGGGAACCACGAAGGTGGAAAACTTATTGGATAGCGATGACATTCGGTACATGGTTGACGCCCTCAAGGTTTTGGGGCTGACGTTTACTGAAGATCGTGAAAACAATATCTTGGAAATCACTGGGTGCGGCGGTAAGTTCCCAGTCGAGGGTGCGGAGTTGTTCCTTGGTAACGCTGGTACGGCGATGCGACCACTCACGGCCGCTGTCGCGGCGGCTGGTAAGGGCACCTTCGTCCTTGACGGTGTGGAACGCATGAGAGAACGACCGATCCAAGATCTTGTTGATGGCTTGGTTCAGCTTGGCGTTGATGCTGAGTGCACGATGGGTACCGGCTGTCCGCCAGTGACTGTGAAGGCGAATGGCTTACCCGGCGGCCGCGTTGAGCTCAGCGGCTCTGTCAGCTCGCAGTATCTCACGGCACTCCTCATGTCTGCGCCTCTCTCCACTGGTACGATTGAAATTGTTATTGTCGATCAACTCGTCTCCAAGCCTTACATTGAGATGACTATTACGCTCATGGAACGATTTGGCGTGAAGGTTGAGCGCTCTGCTGACCTCCAAAACTTCAAGATTCAAGGTGGCCAAAAGTACATCTCTCCGGGCAGCGCGTTCGTTGAAGGCGATGCGTCTTCGGCTTCTTATTTTCTCGCGGGCGCGACCATCACTGGTGGCACTGTCACGGTCATTGGCTGCGGTTCTGAAAGCATCCAAGGTGATACTAAATTTGCGTACACCATGGAACAAATGGGCGCCACGTTGGAATGGGGTCCAAACTCCGTCACCTGCACCGGTCCTAAGGGTCCGCTCAAGGCGATTGATGTTAACATGAATGCCATGCCTGATGCAGCGATGACTCTTGCCGTTGCTGCTCTCTTTGCTGATGGTGTGACTACTATTCGTGACGTTGCGAGCTGGCGCGTTAAGGAGACGGAGCGCATGATTGCTATTTGCACCGAACTTCGCAAGTTAGGTTGCGATGTGTTCGAAGGAGCTGACTATTGCGTCATCACTCCTCCCCAAAAGTTGAATCCGCCAGCGAAGATGAAGGCGAATGTGGATATTGACACGTACGATGACCACCGCATGGCGATGGCGTTCGCTTTGGCGGCGTGCGGCGACGTCGATGTCATCATCAACGACCCGAAGTGCACTCGCAAGACTTTCCCGACGTATTTCGACGTTCTCTCCAGCGTCGTCACAGCGTAAAGCAAAGCACATAAAGACACATACAGACACATACACACGTGAGAAGCGAGCAAGCATAGACAGACACACGTATTTATAGCGCACTTAGATGGTTGAGCAATGAAACGAAAAGCGACGACTGAAACTAATGACCAAACGTAATTTATTGAATAATCCTATCGCTCCCCGAAACTATCACTGCGGCGGTGCACCACCCATCCCTTGCATCGACTGTTGGTTCAATTCCGCGAACCGAAGTGACGTACGCGCGGAATGCTTTAAAAACTTTTCACAGCACTTGGACACGCAGCGCTCTTCATCCTTTTCCAAACTCTTGCGTCTGAACGACTGCACGCACGTGTTAAAGCACTTCTCGACTAAGTTGTTGTACATTTTCAAGCTATAAACACACATTCGAACGCACGTCGCTCGTGGTTAGTCTTCACATGCATCGTCACGCGTCACCCAACGCCCGTCCCAACGCCCGTCATCGCACGCACCTATCTCTGGTTTGCATGGCTTCAATCATCCCTAACATCTTCGCCTTGTCCTCTTCGGCGAAGCCGTTTAACATTTCTGGATCCATGATGACGTACACACGCGTGTGTTGCACGAATAGCGCGCGCTACGGGTCGTCGTCGTCGACGTGTGTCGTCGTCGTCGACGCGAGTGCACGTCAAGTACAACCCTAAACCATACTTTTGCCACATTTTTTGCCAGTCATTTCATGCCAGCACCAGCAGCGCAGTCACATGGCGCGCGTGACATTGGCCGAGAAACTGTTGTGTGACTGTGTGAAGGATGGCGCATAGTGCGACGCATCATTCCACGACGACGACGACGCGCGTGGAACAGACGAGAAGAGAACGACGTGTTGCCGAACGTGTGAGCGCACGCGACCAACGCACGACGCGCGACGCGGACGAATTTGGAAGGACACACCACCACATTTGTGCACCACGCGGGCGGCGCGCGCGTATTGGATTTCAAGACGACGACGTTGAAGATGCAAACACGCACGAGAGCGAGAACTGAGACTGAAGATGCTGTCAGGGCAGATGCTGCTGTACCGTCTGATGCTGATTTGATGGTTTTGTTTGACAAAGTACCGGAATTAAACCATTCTGTGTGGGACGACGTATTTGCGCAACACAACATTGCCGGCGCTTCGCGCGACGCTCAAGTACATTTTCCGGGACACCATCGAAGTCAAAACGCTGGTGAACACGTTGATGAGCATTTTCCAGGGCATGTACGTGCGGGAGAGTATGAGGAGAAGTACGTACCCCCCGCGAATGCGCGTGGTGTTGCCGCCCGATTGGGCGCCGCGACAAAGCCGCGTACACCGCGCGCGATAAAGCCGTGCGTAAAGGTTGAAGGCCTGCCCTTTCAACCAGTGCCAAAAGCACGCTCTTCTCAATACAATGGTGTGTGTCGACACGCAAAATCTGGCCGCTACGAAGCGCATGTTTGGTTGCGCGAATCGAGACGTCAAGTTTACTTGGGTGGACATCAAGACGAGTCCTCTGCAGCTGAGGCATTTGACATCATTGTACTCAAGCTCGCTCGCATGGGATCGCGCTCGAATTCAGGTGTTCGACCTCTGAAAATGAATTTCCCAGAGTCGCGCTACGCCAGTCTCATCGGTTTCATCGATTCTGTATCCTTGGATGAACTCATTATGGAAGTTCGTCGCCACTCTGAAGGATTTGCGCGTTCGTCCAGCGGCTACAGAGGCGTGACGCGTCACGCGAATCACAAATTTGAAGCCCGCCTAGGGGTTCCACGAAGCCACCACATGTACTTGGGACTCTTTGACACTGCAGAAAAAGCTGCAGTGGCGTACGATACTGCACTCGTTCGCGTACGTGGACGCAAGGCATCAACAAATTTTCCACTTTACAACTACGCCGACGCCATCGCATACTACGAGCGCACGCAACGGAACACAAAGTACTGATTTGATTTTGTGTTTTACGATTTTGATACGAATGTAATGGACATAAATGTACAACAAACAGCAAGAACTACGTTTTTGCAATAAATTCGTCGCCTTCGCCGAGCGCTTGCCAAAGATCGAGAGCGCCTGCATCGAATGCTTTACCTTCATCGTTGCCCTCGCCCCATCGGATCGCGTGGCATAACACGCGCACTCCAGCTCGTTGAGCCTCCTCTAAATACCGAGCAAACGAAGGACACGCCGCACCATTAGCACGAAATCCTTTAACGTCACCTCGTCCACACATCAATAAAATAGCTGGACGTGTCTCCGAATTCTTTGCCATCGACGTCAGTTCTCTGATGTGCTCGATTGCGCGGGTGCTGACAACCTTCTCATTATCGGGGCCCTTTTGCCCGCGTTTGCCCCAAGGAAAAATCCCAGCTCGAACATACGAGCTTGGTGGACAATTTGGCGAATACGCCGGGTGCGGTGCTTGAGTCTCAGCTCTAGCGTGAACGAACGCACGCGAATAATCGCTATCGACGACTTGCTTAACTTCCAAAATAGTCACAGAGCCGTCTTCGTGAGTCACAGAAAAGTCTGGTCGGTATGCATTCGACACGCTCTCTGTCACCTGTCGTTTCAGCATTTTCTGAGTCTGAATGCTGTCTTTCATTACGGGACTCGGACCCAATCTATCGTCTAAAGCTCCTTTTTCAAGTAATTTTCTGGCTAGTTGCTCGCCCAAAGCCGGGTTCGCCGATATCCATACTCCTCCACCATCGTGTTCATCTTCTTCGCACCGCAGCAACCGACAGATGTACTCACACTTGGGCGTACCAAATTTCCCTAGCGTATTTTCATCAACGTTGGGCACTTTCGATGCCAAAATGGCTGCGCCTTTACGTAACTTTCCTCCAGAATCAATGTTTGGTACGTGTGTGATGGCGACTTTTTTCGTCGTGCTCACTATGACATCCGCAACGTATGGAGACTTGTTTCGCACCGATGGACGCTGCACGACAGTACAGCGCACCAGCGGGCCCAAATCAATCAACGGCTCGCCCGATACCTGTGCTGGCTCGGCTTCTTGCTTTGTTGTCTTCGCGCGCGCGCCGGCGGCGCGTTTTCTCTTTACCGGCATGGCGCGCCGAGCGAGTGCGACTAGTGAAGCGCGAGCGACAAGGATGCTTGCGTTGACTAATATATTTCACACACGTCTATTCGAAGCGACTCTGCGCTACTATTAGCGTCAGACTCTGATGCTCGTGCGCGTTCGCCGGCGAAGCTCTGTTACAGATGTTCTCTACTTTACAAACAAAGGTACCAACGCTGAAAGCTCGCGCGAAAACGCGTGCATGGGAAACCCCATGACGTTGTAGTAATCACCTACTATACCTTTAATAAACGCAGCGGCTTGGCCCTGAATGCCGTACCCCCCAGCCTTGTCAAAGGGCTCTCCCGTGGCGACGTACGCGTCGATTTCTTTCTCTGTCAGCTCCGCGAACTCAACCGTCGTCGTCTCACTAAATCCCCGCTCAAACACCCCTGTGACCGCGCTAACTTTCGGTAATAGTATTGCCACCCCAGTATGCACCTTAGAACTTCCATTCGACAGCGCTCGAAGCATATCTTTTGCCTCGCGTTCGTCGCTCGGCTTTTCCATCACCGCCCCGTCCCGAGACTCCACCACCGTGTCCGCGCCTATGATGACATCCGGCACCCCATCGCCAACCTCACCACCACCATCTCGCACAAACATCTCATACACGTCTCTCGCTTTCGCCATCGCCGTCGCTTGTGCGTACGCGTGTGCGCCATCGTACGCATTCTTGTCTAAATCTTCAGCGAACGACGACGCGCGCACGACCACGTCGGTGAGCCCGAGCGCGCGCAAGATGTCCCGACGACGCGGACTACCGCTGGCGAGCACGATGTGCGATGCATTGAGCGCGGTGACGTGGGTGAGAATCATCCTAAGCGATTCCACCGATCGTTCGACGCCGCCGACGACGCCCTGTGACGGCTGCGCGGTGCACTGGTGAGTGATGATCTCTCTCTCGCGGGCGTTATCGGCAGAGCACGACGCGCGCGAGTGAGATTGAGACGACACACGAAACGACACAGGGTGGTGAGGTGAAGCGCAGAGCACGAGTGTGGGTGAGATGAGCGCGCGCGAGGAGCAAGCGCTGCATAAACGCCTCGTGGATGCGCTGAAACGTCCCGAGAATGTGACGTGTGCTGAGTGCGATGCCAGGCTTCCGCGATGGGCGTCGACGTCGTTGGGGGTATTTTTCTGTACCAATTGCTCGGGGGCACATCGAGGGTTAGGGGTACATATTTCCAAGGTGAAATCGACGACGTTGGATAAGTGGACCGAGGAACAGGTGGAGTTTATGGAACGCATGGGGAACGCGAGAGCGAACGCGTTTTGGCAAGCGCGAATGCCGGCTGGGGATAAGCCGACGCCGAACGCGTCGAGAGATGAGTGTGAGAGGTTTATTAGAAAGAAGTATGAACGACGGGCGTATGTGGACGCGTCTTTAGGAGATAGACCAGTGCCGAGTGATGGAGTGGGCCAAGGCGGCACGGTGGCAGCGGTGGTTTCCTCGCCCCTGGCGGTGCCCGCGACGGCGGCAGCTCCATCTCAAAATAGCGGTATGTTTGATTTGCTGTCTATGAATGAACCTTCGAGTGCGCAAGCGGCACCACCGAGTGCAGACACTTGGACGGATTTCTCTTCAGCGCCAGTGCAAGCAGCTCCAGCGCAAGTGGGACTGGAGCAGTGGAGCGACTTTAGCGCGCCGCCAGCGGTGGCGCAAGCGTCGCCAGCGGTGCCGGAAGCCAGCGCGGCGGTACCAAATGACGATGCATGGGGTGCATTTGCCCAAGCTCCGCCAGTAGATCTCAGCCCACCGCCGGTTGAACCAAAGAAAAAGCCAGACTTTTCGAAGAATGATATCATGAACTTGTTCGACGCGCCAGCGCCGACGATTCAAAGTACCCCGGGCGTGGTGCCGATGGGAGGTGCACAAGCTCAAATGGGAATGATGGGTGTGATGAATCAGCAGCCGCCCCAGATGCAGGCGTATCAACAACAGCAGATGCCGATGCAAATGCCGATGCACGGTGGCATGGGTATGGGCGGATTTGCTCAACAAATGCCGCAAATGCCGCCGCAGCACATGGGCGCACAAATGGGCGCACAAATGGGAATGCCACAGCAAATGTATGCACCGCAGCATCCCGGAATGATGCCACAGCAAGGTGTTGGGCAACAGCAATTTGCAGGCGTCGCGTCGCAGATGGGTCACATGTCAGCGCCGCACATGATGATGGGCGAACAGTTCCAGTTTAGTCAACCGCAGCACGCGCAGCAGGCGTACGGAATGGGAAACCCATACATGCAAATGATGGGTCAAATGCAACAACCTCAGGCACCGCCTAGCCCGCCGAAGCCTGATACACAGAACATTCCAGAGTTTAAATGGTGAGCGACGCGTTTTCATAGGAATTCTAGCTACGCACTTTATAGCAGCTTAGCGCATGTTTTCATATTCAAATAATGTGTCACATCTATCAACAAAAACCTATTCATCTTCGTCATCGTCATAGTACTCGTACTCTTCGTCGTCATCCTCATCTTCGAACTGTCCTTCGTCGTCTTCTTCCTCTTGTTGCGGGATGGAGACCCCTCGAGAACGAGCGCGCTGTTGACGAAGAGCGTCGCGCTCACGTCTCGCACGCTCCTCTGCCGCGCGCTTTTCAAGCTCCTTACGTTCCTCTGCCGCCTTTTCAGCCGCCTCAACGCCAGCTTTAAGTTTGATCAAACCAAACACGCCAAATGTAATACCCAGCACAACGCCGACAATCTTCTTCAAGCCGCCCTGTTTCGGCTTGAAGTTGTGCTCCTTCATCATCGCTACCAATTTCGATGGTAACGCCCCACTCATTTCTTCCAATTTCTCTCCATTCTTGTAAATCTGATACGTTGGAAGCGCCTTCACGTTACACTTTTCCGCCACAGCAGGCACAGCCTCGATGTCCACCCGCAAAAAGCGAATGCGCTTAAACTCCCCCGTGCGCGACAGCGTTTGCATGTACGGCGCCATGGATTTACTCGAAGGGCTGTAATTCTGTGAAACGCACAACACAAAGCACGCACACACACGCACACGCGTGTATACATGATATACATCGTCAGTCATCGAACTCTACGCCCGCACATATCTCCTCCCCCCCCGTCTGCGCCTCCTCGGGCGACGCGCGCGACCAATCCCTCGGTCGCCGCCTCGTCCTCGAACCCGCGGGTACTCGACCACCGCCTTTGCCCTGCACCACCAAACGGAGGCTCGCACACGCGACGAACAACCACGCATCACTTCACTCACCGATACGAATTCCACTAAAATCAACTGATCTTTCCTCTTCAACGCGCGGTCGAATTGCCCTTCATTCGTCATGGTTTCTATCCGGCTAAACGCCTTCATCTTTCTCGCCCCCCCTGGACGTCGTCGCGCGCTCATCTCGTCGTCGTCGTCGTGTGTGTGTGTGTGTGGTTAACAATCAATACACTCGTGCGTGGTGTCGTCACCGCAGTCGACGCCCCCACCGTCGTCGTCGCGCTCTGCCGCCACCCGCGCGTCCTCCACGTCCTCGCGTGCGCTCGGGATTCGCGCGCGATGTCGCGATCGATCGATGACATCCATCGATCAATCGCACGATCCAAACCTCGCGATGTCGCTTTGGAATCACCCCGACCGCGACCTCATGTCGAGGGGTGCACATCGATCAATCGACCAATCGTAACCAGGAATAGCCCACCCACCCCTCACTCGTCTGACCTCGCCGCCACGCGACGGGACGACGACGACGAACGACGACGAACGATGGCAGACGACGACGCGCGCGCGTGAGTCTACACGTATACGACGATCGGGGGTGGGTATTGATCACGTACACGCACAACGCAACGCACCACAACACACCACGCACACGCACACGCACACAACACACACACCATGGCGGACGACGAGGCGTACGACAGCGGGAGCGATTACTCGGATGACGACGCGCACATTGGCGGCGACGAAGAGGTGGTGATGGGGGATATGAACGGCGAGGCATCGTTGAATGTTGACGTTGGATCGTCGCTCACGTCTGCGGATTGGGCCGATATCGATAACAGCGACTTGGTGGCGAAAGTGCGCGGCAGCGCGGGGTTTCGAATCATGCGAGAGATTCAACCTTGGGATGGGGCGTTGGCGTCGCCGCCGGATTTGTTGAAGAAGCATGTGTTTGAATACTTTTATTGCCAGAGGAAGGATAGTGATTTTTATAAAGCATTGGCAAAGGAGTGTTTTCCGAGCGAGTACGAACACGCTGGGGTGGATAAAGACACGAAGAAGAGGTTGTCAAACTTGTGGGCTGGGGCGGTGATTGATGAGTTGAAGGCGAGAAGAGACGACGCCAAGCACACGTTGAGATGGTTGAATGCGATTAAAGAAGCGCAAGCGGCAGATTTATTGTTTTTGAAGCGTGAAGCCTTGGCACACGGTGAAGGGAGTGTACAAGCGATCGCAGGGAAGCTGGTGTGGGACAACGTCAGTAATCGTATTAAAGATCAAACCTTTGCGGCGATGCACTTGTGTACGAACAAGTCTGGGGCACAATCAGGTGGCGTTGCTCGCATGTACAAGCACCAGCATGAATTGATTGAGCAACTTGATAAGCATTACGGTGCGATCGCGCGCGCCAAGGAGGCGAGCAAGCCTCTCCCCAAGCCCTTGCACGTCATCTTGTCGACGCCGACGGGTTCTGGTAAGACGTTTACAGCAATCCTCGTGCACTTGCGTTTACTGAAAGTGAAATACCCCGATGCCATTCTTCTTTATTCGGTGCCAACAAAGCAAGTTTTAAAGCGTGTTGGGCAAGAATGTGAGGCGCACGCCGTGCCTTATTGGACGGCGGCACGCGATCACTCGGGCGACGGTTCGCTTCACCAAGTGCGTCGTCCTTATTCCATTCGTGATAAGGCTCGTAACAAGAAGGCTCTTCGCGCGGCACGTGCAATTGGTGAAAAGGTTAGTGCTGGTTCTGGTACAATTCAACAGCAGCTCGAGTACGCAGCGGATGTTGGTTACAAGCTCAAGGATCACGGTGCGGGAAAACCCGACATCATCATTGCGGATCTTCACACCACAGCCTCCATGCTCAAGGCGGCTGCGCTTGAAAACGAGAGCTCGTTCTTCCACGCGTCTAAAATTTTACTCTACTTTGATGAGCCGAACATGGGTATCCACCTCGATCCCAATGTGTTGGGCGTTGTGTCAAGCATTCAGGCCAATATGCCAGCCACCGCCGTTCTTGCCTCAGCCACTCTTGGTGCTTGGGAAGGTCTCGAACCTTGGTGGCGAGGTCCTTCTGACGCAAATCAAATTACAATTAGTATGGAACCGTATGAATTGCCGATGGCAAAGCTCGCAGTGTTCAACGAAGGGACTAGTGAGTTTACGCCGCTCAGCCCGCTCAACTTGTTTGAAAACTACGCCGAGTACCAACGCGTGATGGAGGATTACCGTTTGCCGACTCTTTTGTTGCGTCACTTGACTGGTCGTCAAGGTAATGATTTGATGGAGATTCAGCCACCGGGCGGTGAATGGTCCAAGGTTCAAGGTGACGTCAAGGCGTTACGTCTCGCAATTGAACCGCTTCTCACTGAACTCGACCAGAAGGAGTTCGAGCGCTTGCAAAGTAGATGGAAGACTGGTGAGGATGCACCCACAAAGGTGGACGGTATTCGTGGCGCTCTTTCTAAAGAAGGCGTCACCATGGTCGGATGCCTTGATCCTCGCAAGATTGCATTCGAGTTGGCTGGATTTGGCAACCAAGAAGCGTGGATTGCGGATGTTCACAAGTTGAACAACAAGCTCAAAGAAGCGGAGAGAATGGTCAAGGAGAACGCCAAGGCTGAGAAGCGCAAGAAGAAAGACGACGAAGACGACGCTAAGGATGGCGATGATGGTGCTGTCGGTATTGTCACGCTTCGTCCGATGCTCAAAATTAGCCTTGCTGAGGCGCTCGAAGCAGACATCAACACGCTTGTCATGCTCTCCAAGGGTATCGCGTACGCTTGCGGGTCTGGTACCGAGCCCATGGTAAAGAGACTTTACAACCAAGCATTACTCACCGTGCCGGATTCTTTACGAGGACGTTCTCCTCCGTTAAATGTGTTGGTGGTTGACTATTCTTCCATTTACGGTACGGATTGTCCAGCGGTTGACACGCTTTTGCTCCAAGAAGACCTTGGTCGACTCTTAGCTTGGGAAGATCTTCAGCAATTTGTCGGCCGTTTGCGTAGAGATGGTACAGCTGTCTTCTATTCTAAGAAGACCGCTCGTAAGGCCGCATTGGGAGCTGCCGCTGAAGAAGAGGAAACAAAAGCGGTGATTGAATTTCAAAAGTCTGTCGAGCAAGCCGTGTTGGAACTTGAAAAAGCTCAAAAGCGAAGTGCTAATGATCTTGGTGCGCTCGTCAGCTCATTGTCCGAGGCTTCGGGTCGAAGCACGGGTGAAGTGGCTGCGTACGCTTTGGTGAGTGTTATTTCATTCGCACTTTCTGCCCCAACCCACCTCGATGGTGCGGGAGTTTATCCCGCCACTATTCCGGAAGCCGATAAAGAACTTTTGGCTGCAATCACCAAGCGCATTGAAGCCTATGGGTCAAGTTTGGAGAGTGTACTGAAGAAAAATTCTCAGCAAGTCAGAGCGATTCAGGCGCTTGAAGCTCTCGCGCTTTCGGCCAACCCATTCATGAACCGCACGGGCGGAGCTCGGGTGCTTGGCATCACCGCTCAGTTGCTGAAAATGTTGTACGACGTTGATATTCTTTCCGAAGATGCATTGTTTAGCTGGGCGAACGCCAGACGCAAGGAACTTCTTGCTAACTCTGATGGTGATGCTCGCTTCTTCACCAAGGCGAAGCCCTTCCTTACGTGGTTGCAGGAAGCCAGTGATGACGAAGAATCGGATAGCGAATAAGCTGGTGAAACCACAAATCCAAGTATTAATACAAATCTAACATAGTTCTACAAATGCACAACGCATCAAAACACTACTCGCTCATGTCCTCCGGGCTTATGTATCCGTTTGTACTCGAGTGATGCGATGCCTAAGGTACCCGCGGCGTGCAAAACGCGACACTCCCACGCTCGAACGTTTTCACCAAACCACACACCTGTGTCATCATCCATAGATGAATAAAGCGTCGTCGGGATGGTCCACCCACTCACGACTACTGCATCATTCCCATTGTCTTCTTTTCCCTTTTCTTGGACGGCATGTAAGGTTAATGCACAGGCTGATAGTGTACTCCCAGCTCGAGACATTGAACGCCGTTCGCACACGTACGCTGTGGGATAGCCCAACAAAACCCCAGCCACTGTTGGTGGAGCTATGCTCTTATGTAGACCTACAATTGGTCCTAATGATATCGTATTTTGCTCGCGCGGCGCTCTCGGAATCTTGACCAAGATGTCATTTATAGCTTCATCTACGCTCGAGCGTTTCGAGTCGCCCGCTCTCAAAATACTAGGCTTGTCTGCGTCGACGTCAACAAATAGCACTTGCTCCGTACGAAGCGCTTCCAACACTTTCAAATTGCTCAAAAAGTAAGTCTGCTCTAATTCTATGACTACCACGTCCGCGACATCGACGTTGAACATCTCACCAGCACGTTTAGCAAACCGCATCAGGTATCGCGTCAGCTTTCCCGCGCCGTAATCCAACATAAAACTCGGACGACCACCGAGGACGACTAGTGCGATGTCGCGCGCGAACGCCCACGCAGTGGCGCTGTCGACATCTTTGACCTCGCCCCGTACGCATTGCACGAACACATCGAATTTCATCACAACGCGAGGGCGAGAGTGGCGTTTTTCGTTACGGTTCAGCACTGCACTGTGCCACAACAGAGGCGGGACGACGCGCGTCGCTCACAGGTGTTGCGCACGAACAACGCGAGCTATGATTGCATGTCGTTGATCAATACAATAAAATTGAATTAATTTACACTTTTAGCGCAATGTGCGGGCAAACTAAAGAATTTTAACTCAACTCATTCGGCGAGAACCGACTGAAAGATGACCGAAGAGCGGTCGACGCAGACGTATTTGTTACGTCGCAAACCAGGCGTTATCATCGCCTCCGCCGTGTACAAGTCCGCTTCGGCAACGTCGTCACCAGAAATAAAATCAAATGGCGTTTCTAATGCAGTATCTAAGATTAACTTCCACTGCTGTCCATCAGGAAGTTTGGGAAGCGTCAACGCCGCGGCTTCATGATGCGAATTGAAAGCTACATAAAATTGTGGAGACTCTGGAGATTCGCGAAGAGTGAATGCGACGAAACGAGAATCTTCATCCCAAATTGGCGTCTCTGGTAAGTGACCATGCCACTGAATGTTGTCCGCAGTGGGAAATATCGGTAAGCGGAACGCGCCGTGCTCTTTGCGTAACAAGGTCATTTGTCGGCAGAAACGTGCCAAACCATTTCCTGCAAGGGGATCATTGGCTTGCTCCCAATCCATCCAATTCAACGCATTATCATGGCAATACGTGTTGTTGTTACCGCCTTTCGTGTGCCCATACTCGTCACCCATGTAAAGCATGGGGACACCTTGAGCAACGAAGAGCGCGGTCATAAAGTTGCGCATTTGACGTTCTCGGAGTGCGATGATCTCTTCATCATCAGTCTCGCCGTCGCAAGTCTCGTCGAGTCCACAATTCCATGACTGATTATGTTCTTCACCATCACGGTTATTTTCACCGTTTGCGATGTTATTCTTGTTGTTGTAACTGACGCAATCTCTTAAAGTGAAACCGTCGTGAGCCGTGACGAAGTTTATACTCGCCGCCGGAGTTCTTCCATTGGCGTATAACTCTGGGCTGCCACAGATCCGTTCAGCGAAAAGTCCGGCGTAACCATCGACACCTCGAATAAAATTACGTACATCGTCGCGGAACTTGCCGTTCCATTCGGACCAAACTCCATAGTGGGGGAACGAGCCGACTTGATACAAACCACCAGCGTCCCAAGCCTCGGCGATGAGCTTGGTACCAGATAAAACTGGATCGTTGCTGATTGCATCAATAAGGGGAGGATCTTGTAATGGCGAACCAATGGCGACTTCCTCCATCATCGGCGTCTGCGCGGTCGGTTCGCCGTGAATGTTCTTCTGATCCCACATGCTAGACGCGCGCGTGAGAATACTCGCCAAATCGAATCTGAAGCCATCGATGTGGTACTCGAGCACCCAATAGCGCAAGCAATCAAGAATAAACTCTCGTACAACAGCATGATTGCAATTCATAGTGTTACCACAACCAGAATAGTTGTAAAACTGTCCTTCAGGGGCAACCATGTAATACACGCGGTTATCTAAACCTCGGAACGACAATGTCAACCCGTCCTCGTTACCTTCTGCAGTGTGATTGAATACAACATCCATGATGACCTCCATGCCAGCGCGATGAGCTTCGCGTACCATGTATTTAAATTCTCGTGCGGCTGCGCGGCCGCAATCTTCATCACCGGCTTCAGCGTAACGCGTCATTGGAGTGAAAAAGTTGACTGTACTGTAGCCCCAAAAGTTTCGTCGAAATTCCCCCGTTGCAGGATTCACCGAGTGGTATTCCATCTCGTTGAATTCCTGACATGGCATGAGTTCAATCGTATTCACACCCAGAGTCTTGAGGTACGGGAAAGATTCCACGAGAGCGGCATACGTTCCCGATTTTGCTTTAGTTTTCAAACCTGCAGTCATACCGCGCACGTGCGCTTCGTACACAACGAGTTCACTCATCGGACGCTTCGGCGATGTTACACCTTGCCAATCAAAATCACTCTTACTGTTTCTTTTAGGAACAGCCCCTGCGATTTGTGGCCAGCAATCTTCGCTACCATCAGCCTTTTTGCCAGGTTCGCCGTAGCGCGGTCGAGACACCACGGCTTTCGAGTACGGGTCCAATACAATTTTACTCCTGTCAAATCTGTGGCCATTCTTAGGATCGTAAGGCCCATCGACGCGATAGCCATACAAGATGTCATCCACACAATCTGGCAAAGCAATGTGCCAAACGCTCCCAGTCTTATTCAACACCTCATCGAGCTCGATTTCCGCCGTCGGCGTCCCGCGCTTCAAATCATCCCGAGTAAACAGCACCAGACTCACCGCCGTCGCACTCGAAGAGTACACGGCGAAATTCACACTCGTCTTCCTACCATTCTCCACTCGAGTCGCACCGAGCGCGCTCGCCGTTCCAGGTTCGGGCGTTCCGCACACTCTCGGCACCGCGCGTTGCTCCACCACGCGTCTCGGTTTCGCCGGCGTCACCGCCGTCGCGCGCGGTAATCCACTGATTCCACCCTCCACCACAGCCATCACGGGGGGAACCACACCAACATCCCCATACTCACCCGCACCCGCACTCGAGCGCACGTGCGTGGACCAACGACAGACGCGCGCGTCGTCGCGTCGCGCAACCGCACCCGCGGATCTCGCCGTCCCGCGCCTCGCGACGCCTCGCCGCCCCCAACCGCGCGCCGGCATCACGCGCGCACCACTCCGCACGCGCTCGACACCACCTCCATCGCGCGCACCGCCGCGCGCACACGCCCCGAACGCCGCCGCGCCCACCGTCGGCATCATCATCATCATTTTCGCGTCCGTCGCACGTTCACTTTATGCGCGCCGTTCGTGCGACACCCTTTTGTTTCGACGCCGACGCACGCGAACGACGTCGTCGACGCACACACACGACAACGACGACGACGCACGCGTCACGCAAATACCACCGCGCCCGTGCGTCGCGTTATGTCGTCGTCGTCGTCGTCGTCGTCGTCGCCGACCGTCGTCGTTGTCGTTTATCCACTTTTGTCCCAAAGCGACAGGCTGACACTCGCGACCGACACAAAAACGCAAAAACACACCGCGGACGAACGACGACGGGCGACGGGCGACTGGACGACGCGGGAGCAATAATAATAATAGCGGTGTGTGTGTG